>Ga0192647_100147_pt1 | contig 44321 bp, 38 predicted proteins | sample LauGreFa1BDMLBSN_2_FD_133046 | JGI IMG/M metagenome (GOLD analysis project Ga0192647, IMG submission 133046) | Freshwater lake microbial communities from Lake Michigan, USA - Fa13.BD.MLB.SN - reassembly | ecosystem: Environmental > Aquatic > Freshwater > Lake | place: Lake Michigan, USA... | reverse complement strand
CAGATGATTCAGAAGTTTTCTGATAACTCACAATTTATTATTGTAACCCACAATAAGCAAACAATGAGTGCAGTGGATGTGATTTATGGTGTAACCATGCAAGAGCCAGGTGTTAGTAAACTGGTGCCAGTAGATTTTAGAAGTTTAAGTAATTAATACAAACAGCGTCCCTTCGGAGACGCTGTTATAAAATCATAAACAGAGTCCCTTCGGAGACGCTGAAAAAAATAAAATAATGAGTCTCTCGGAGAGACCTTCTCAAATGAGTCTCCTAGAGGGACTCATTTGTTTTAAAGATGATCAAGTCAGCTACCATATTATTTCTATCCTTATTTTTGGTCTACTTACCATTTAGTAGAACGCCTGATTATTTTGATAGTGAAATTACCCCAGCTTTAATTGAACAAAGAGGAGACAAAGTAATAGCAAGTTTTACCGAAGAAGGAAAGACCTATATATTAACATTGCCATCAGAGCAATTCAAGAGCCAGATAGGGCAGCGCATAGATATTCGGTATGAATTAAACCAACCAGAACATGCTAAAATTAATCAAGCCTGGGGTTATTGGTGGGTTCCTTCAGAACTAGCTTTTGCTTTAGGAGTATTTGTTGTGCTCATGGGAGTGGCCTACGCCACTACCAACCGCCCAGACCCTGCCTCTTTAAAAGAACAGCTAGATTACAAGAAGGAAAACAGTACCAAGTATAGTTAAAAACTCATTTATTTTGCCAAGTACCTTTTAATGTCCTTGTCAATATCGCGGTTCTTTATGGTTTCTCGTTTATCAAATTCTTTCTTGCCTCGACCCACGCCAATTTCTAATTTGGCTAAATGTTTTTCATTAAAAAATATTCTTAATGGAACAATCGTGAAACCTTTTTCTTTTACTTTAGCTTCTAACTTACTTAACTCTCTTTTTTGTAAAAGTAATTTTCTATCGTGCACTTCAATATGATTATTGGCAGAGCCATGAGAGTATGCGTTGATGTATAAACTTCTTACCCACAATTCGCCTCTATCAAAAAAACAAAAAGAATCATTAAAACTTACCTTACCTTCTCTAATAGATTTCACCTCCGTTCCAAGCAATACCATTCCAGCCACATACTTATCTTCGATGGCATAGTTAAAATAGGCTTGCCTATTATTTAACTCTTTGGCTTTAACTGCTTTTGCTTTTGACATAAAAAAATATCCCGATTCCAATGAAGGACCGGGATACAAAAGTACTATTTAAAATTGATTTAGTTCAGCGCTTTAGTTTCTAAACAAGAAGCATACTTCGGATAATTTCACTTTCAATTCCTTTCTGTCAACGATAAAATCAAGGAATCCGTGTTCTAAAAGGAATTCAGAGCGTTGGAATCCAGGAGGCAGGTCTTTCTTAATGGTTTCTTTAATGACTCTTGGACCTGCAAAACCAATTAATGCTCCTGGTTCGGCGATATTAATATCACCCAACATGCCAAAGCTAGCAGAGATGCCACCAAATGTTGGATCAGTTAACATAGAAATGAAAGGTAATTTGGCATCACTTAATTGTGAAAGCTTTCCGCTTGTTTTAGCTAATTGCATTAAGCTAAAAGCACTTTCCATCATTCTCGCTCCACCACTTTTGCTAATCACTAAGTAGGGAAGTTTATGTTGAATACAGTAATCAACTGCTCTTGAAAATTTTTCTCCCATAACACTTCCTAAAGAACCTCCGATAAATTCAAAGTCCATACATGCTACTACAATTCCTTCGCCATTCACTTTACCAGTAGCAACGCGCATTGAATCTTTCAAATCGGTCTTGGAGTGAATCTCGTCTAATCTTTTTTGATAATTTTTAAGATCAGTAAAGTTTAATGCGTCTTTACTTTTTATGTTATCAAACAATACTTCAAATTGTTGATCATCAAATAAAATATCAAAGTATTCATCACTTCCAATTCTATGATGAAAATTGCAACTGGAACATATGTATAATTGCTCTTTTAATTCAGCACTTGTACAAATATGATTACAAGAAGGACATTTACTCCATAGACCTTCTGGAGTTTCTTTTTTTTCTGCAGTAGAAGTATTGATACCTTTTCTGATACGTTTAAACCATCTAGATTTGTCAGCTGCATCAGATTGATTGGCTCCTTCTCCTGTTAAATTCAGTTCAATATCTTCTTCTCTATTCTTCATAGTTAAGCGTTTCTGTTAATACAGTTTAAGTCTTCAAAAGATTGCTCTAATCTCTTAATAAAAGACTCTTCACCTTTTCTCAACCAAACTCTTGGATCGTAGTATTTCTTATTTGGTTTATCAGCACCTTCTGGATTGCCTAATTGACTTTGCAAATATGCTTCATTCTTTTTGTAGTATCCTAAAATACCTTCCCAAAATGCCCATTGTAAATCGGTATCCAAGTTCATTTTAATCGCGCCATATCCAATTGCTTCTCTAATTTGATGTTGAGGAGAACCAGATCCGCCGTGGAATACAAAGTAAACTGGCTTTGGTGCAGTTCCTAAAGTTTTTTCAATATGTAATTGGCTATTGTGTAAAATTTCAGGCTTTAATTCAACATTACCCGGGCTATAAACACCATGTACATTTCCAAAAGCGGCAGCTACTGTAAATAAGTTGCCTACTTTACCTAATTCAGTATAAGCATAAGCAACATGTTCTGGTTGCGTATATAATTTGTCGTTTTCAACACCACTATTGTCCACACCATCTTCTTCACCACCTGTTACTCCTAATTCAATTTCAATACCCATTCCTAATGGAGCCATTCTTTTAAAGAATTCAACAGAAGTTTGGATATTCTCTTCAATAGGTTCTTCAGATAAATCTAACATATGAGAAGAGAATAATGGTTGACCATGTAGTTTATGGTATTTTTCACTTTCTTCAATTAATGCACTGATCCACGGTAACCATTTTTTAGCTGCATGGTCTGTATGTAATACAACAGGCACATCGTAATATTTAGCTACTTGGTGAACATGCAATGCACCCGCAATAGCACCTTGAATATTGGCTTGTAAATCATCGTTCGGCATTCCCTTACCTGCAATGAACTGAGCACCTCCATTAGAGAATTGTATAATGATCGGTGATTTTACTTTTGCAGCTGTTTCGATAGCAGCATTGATTGTATCTGTACCAGTCGTATTAACTGCGGGAATTGCGAAATTGTTTGTTTTTGCATCGTTATATAATGCCTCTAATTCTTTACCAAATAAAACACCAGATCTGTACTTGCTCATAGTTTATAAATTGAATAACAAATATAGTATTTCTGCCCCAAACATATGTTAGCCTATGCACAAGAAAAATCCCCAAAATAGTAGGGGATACACACAAAAAATAGGGTAAAAAAATAGGATCTTATAAATTCTCAAAATTAGTCGTAATGATTTCACAGAATTTAGTTTCAATCATTTTTTCTGCAAGCGCAATCATATTGCTAAATGCTTTTGCGTTGCTAATACCATGACCTATAATTACGGGTTTATTCACACCCAAAACTGGGGTACCGCCATAGTTTTCAAAATGGAATCTTCCAAAGAAAGCATCATTTGCTAAACCCTGATGCGCAGCAGCTTCATACATCGCCTCTGCAGTTTTTAAAATGATATTTCCTGTAAAACCATCACAAACAATAACATCTGCTTTATCGTTAAATGCATCTCTACCTTCTACGTTTCCGATAAATTGAATAGCAGTATTTTCTTTCAATAAAGGGTATGTAGCTTGTGCTAATAAATTTCCTTTGCCTTCTTCTTCACCCACGTTTAATAAACCCACAGTTGGATGTTCGATATTCAAAATATGCTTTGCATATAAATTGCCTAAAATACCAAATTGATTAAGTTGCTCTGGTTTGCAATCTGCGTTCAATCCTACATCAACTAATAAGCCAGTCTTACCACTCAATTTAGGAAGCAAGGTTGCAATAGTAGGTCTTAAAACTCCTTTAATGGGTTTGATACTAAACATAGCACCTACTAACATGGCACCTGTATTGCCAGCACTTAAAAAAGCATCTATTTTGCCAGCAGCTAATAACCCAAATCCTAAAGAAATAGATGAATTGGGTTTTTCTTTTAATGCTTTAGTAGGATGCTCATGGTATCCAATCACTTCTGATGCATGTACTAAATGCAAAAAAGGTGAAGAAATCCCGTGCTGTTGAAATAATTCATTCAACTGGGTTTCATCACCTATGCAGAATAAATGATTTTGAGAAGTAGATAAGTAATGTTGAACACCTTTTACGGCTTCTAGTGGTGCAAAATCGCCACCCATCATATCTATTCCAATATTCATTCTATTGGTTTAACTATGCTTTTAAAGGAGCTTTTTCAGCTACTAATTTACCTTTGTAGTATAATTTTCCTTCTTGAACATGTGCTCTATGACGTACATGGATTTCACCAGTGGTACCATCTTTGCTCAATGTTACTTCTTGAGCAACATAGTGAGTTCTTCTTTTTGCACTACGTTGTTGTGAGTGTCTGCGTTTAGGATTAGGCATCTCTTATGTTTTAAAAAGTTATAATTTATTTTTTCTTGTTCTTCTTTGTTGCTTCATTTTCGTTCTCTTCTAGACCTTTAAATTGTTCTAAACCTTTCCAAATATGATCATTCTTGATTTCAATTGGAGCAGCTTTCAATTTATTTAACGCTTCTAATGCTTTTTGATTGCAAGTAGATTCGCCTTTTTCATTGGATGGACAAATATGTTGTAACGGAAAACTCAATGTCACAAATTCATAAATCCAATTACCCACTGAAAGATGACTTTCGTTTCTGTCAATATAGAAGATATCAGCATCTTCTTCTTGACTGTTCATGGTATCTGGGTTATCAACCAGCTTAACAATTAAGTTAAACTCGTCCCATAATTGAACCGTTAGGGGATTCCCACAACGATCACAAATGGTGTCCACTTGACCATCTACATCAAAACGCAATTGCATGAATCCTTGGTTCTTCTCCAAAACGAGTTTTACCTTGGTATGACAATTGTCAAATTCCTGGGGACCATAGTCTAAAAAGAACTTATCCTCAATTTGGTATTCGAACTCATGTTCGCCGGGCTTTAAACCTACAAATGGTATTTCAAATGTTCTGTTATGGCCCATAACCGTACTTTAAGGGTTGGCAAAGTTAGTAAAAAGCTAGCAAAAGACAAAGTTTATCCTAATTTTACCCCATAAAATTCTCTATGCAAATTCTAGCCCCATTTAGAGCTAAAATCTTACAATTCATTGGTTTGTTGCTGGGTATATTGCTAGTTCAATGGCTGATTACTAACCCAGAATGGGTGCAGCGATTGTATACAGAAAGGGTATTTGTATGGATCACTCGCCCTATTAGGTGGGTTTCCGGAACCTTTCATTTGGCTATTGGAGAGTTAATATATCTATTGATACTTATTATATTGATAATCAATATAATAAATTATTTTATTTCAAATAAATATTCCATTAGAAATGGACAGTTTTGGGTTTCCTTGGTTGTAAGTTTGGGCATTGTTTTGACTCAACTTTATTTATGGTTTATGCTACTATGGGGGTTCAATTACTATCAACCAGATCCTTCTAAGAAATTCAACTTAAAAGTTAAGGAGCAATATAGTCTAGCCGAAGTGGACAGCCTTTCGGTTCAATTAATTCGTGAGATGAACCAGTCCAGGCTTCAAATAACAGATAAACAGATCGATCAATATGCCATAGTTGAGGAAAACCCCAGCATAAAGAAGGCACTTTTCCCTAGTTGGGGGGATAAATTAGGCTATTTGGCATTTTATCATCCAATCACTGGAGAGGCAATCATTAGAGATGATTTACCTCAATTGTTAAAGCCATTTACCTTGGAGCATGAGAAAGCCCATCAATTTGGATACGCTTCTGAAACGGAAGCTAATTTTATAGCTTTCATGGCTGCGCAGGAATCAATGGATCCTTTGTTGAAATATTCCACTCAAATTCAGATTTTTAGTTATGCTCAAAATGCGACCTTATGGTTAGTGGCGCAAAAAGGTGATTATGCTTTATGGAAGAAAATAGTAGAAAGAAATAAATCAATGCTATCTCCCCAAGTTCTTGCAGATAGAAAAAAAATCAAAGCATTTTTTGTTGCAAGACAAAATGAAAGAATACCTGGATCAGATAAGTTGTATGATCAATTTTTACAATGGAATAATCAAGCCAAGGGCTTGGAAAGTTATGACGATGTAATTAGATGGGTTTTAGCTTACAATGCCACTAAAACTGATTCTTCCACATCATACTCTCGATAGGCTTATCTGGTTGGCCGCTATATTTAGCGTTCGCTTTTTTGTTATAGCTTACTTCAATTTCACCATCCACAGGGAAATAAATTAATTGACCAATAGGCATTCCCTTGTATATTCTTACTGGTTGCTTAACTGAAATCTCTAAAGTCCAGTTGCCACAAAATCCTACATCCCCTTTACCAGCAGTTGCATGGATATCAATACCCAGTCTACCGGTAGATGATTTTCCTTCTAAGAAAGGAACATGCGCGTGTGTTTCTGTATATTCTAAAGTCACTCCTAAATAAAAACCAGATGGTTCTAATACATAACCTTCATCAGGAATTTCAAAATAGGTAATGGTGTTATGCGCTTTGGCATCTAACACTTTATTGTCATAGGTAGCTAGCCATTTCCCAAGATGTACATCATAGCTGTTACTTCCTAAATCTTTACGATTGTATGGTTCAATTTTGATGGTTCCTTTTTCAATTTCCTCCAGAATTCGCTTATCTGATAAAATCATCTTAGTGTATTTATGTTTATTTTAGCGCCTGAAACGCGCTGCAATCTAACTCAAAGCTTTTTTTTATGCCTTTCTTTTATCAACAAAATATCAACGAGAGCGAACATTTGGCTATTTGGTCAATTACAGAGCCGTTGTCTTTTTTCGAAGAGGGCATGACAATGGATATCCATATCCAAAACGAAGAGCGTAAAATTCAGCATTTGGCAGTGAGGTTGTTGTTTTCTTTAATGATGCCAGAAGCCAATATGAAAGATATAGTGATGGCAGATAATGGGAAACCTTATTTAAAAGGAGTGCCTTTTCATTTTTCTTTTTCTCATTGCAAAGGGTATGCAGCTTGTGCGATAAGTGATCATTTTCCTATAGGAATTGATATTGAAATAATTCATCCAAGAATTGCTAAAGTGGCGCATAAGTTTTTAAACGATGCGGAAAAAAATATGCTAAGTAATTTATCTGAAGAAGATGCATTAAAACAATTGGCATTTTTTTGGGCAGCCAAAGAAGCCATGTATAAAAAACATGAACAATTGGGGATAGATTTTGCCAGAGATTTCAATATTCTTGCATTGACCAATTTAGATAGGGGATTAGTGAATGCTAAGATCAATCACAAAGGAATCATTAGTACTGTTCAGCTAGATTATCATTATGGGCAAGATTATATATGCGTGACTTGCATCAATTAATCTTCCAATAATCCAATGGTATCATCGTCTTGTAGCAAATCTAAATTGATACTATCTGAACCTGCAATGCCTTCAATAGAACCTTTGATATGCATGGCGTTTAATAAAACTTTTTCTAGTTGTTTTTCTCTCGACTTCCATAGTTTCTCCATGGCATCTCTTTCTTTTTGGATGCTTTGACGCATTTGTCTAAATCCTTCGCCAATGGCTTTCCATTGCTCGCCAAATTCATTACCAATTAAGTAATCGTATAATAAAGTCATTTTATCACCTTTATTAACTTGGCTCTTTCTGACATCGTGTACTTTTAAAATAGCATTTCTTAAAAGTAAAGCAACAGATCTAACTTCTTGGAAAGAACAAATATAGACACCGTCTTTTTCTCCAAAACGATCCATGTCTTTCGGAAAGGTTTGCGTAACAATAATAGCAATATCAGCACCTTGACTACGCATATCTGCTTTTAATTTCTCAATCCACTCTGCTGCAAATGCAGTGGTTCTTTTACTTTCGTAAATAATTTTTCCAGCTTCTTGACCAATATTATTTCTTACTGTTTGAATACAGTCAGCTCCTCTTACACCTTTGCCAACCTCAGAGATTAGATCAAAAGGGAAGCTTGCTTTCAATAATTCTTCTAATAATAATTCCTGTACTTCACCCTGCATTTGCATACTGCCTTGTTCGGCCTTGCGTCGCATTTCTTCCGCTAATTTTCTTTGGTCTTCAATTTGCTTTTCTAGTTCTTTTACTTTTAATTGGTGCTCTTGATCCTTTATCGAAATTCTTTCTAATTCTTCTTTTTGAATTTGTTGTTTAATTAACTCCCTCTCTGCATTTAATTTTCTTTGTAACTCTAATTCTAATTCTGCTTCCTTGGTTTGGATATCTTGTAATTTTTTAAGAAAATCTAATTCTTTTTCACGGTATTCATTTGCTTGCTGTTGCATCTTGGTTTCATTCTCTTGCATGAGTTTTATCTTATGCTCATAATCGCTAGCAATATTCTTCTTTAGTTGTTCTGTAATTTCGGTTTGTAATTTGGTTTTTTGTTCCGCCAATAATTGATTGGTTTCTTCTTCTTTCTTTTTTTGCCAATCAGTCATCTTGCCGCGCAACTCTTTTTCTACCTCTTCTCTGATAGCATCAGTAGGCTCAAAAGAATGTTGACATTTTGGACAGGTAACGGTGTAGTTTGACATACTACAAATATAATAAAGTTTAGATTATAGATTAGCTCACTTCGTTCGCTGATCAAATGGGGGGCTAGTACAAAGCACTTTCTCGATTGCCAGCAAGCTGGCATCTCAAAAGGATTGCTAGTACAAAGCATCCCAAACACATCACTAAGTGATGTGTTTGGCTTTTTTATTTTCATCAGCTTTTACGAGCAAGCTCGCAACGCTGCTTCTAATAAAAAAGCACCCACAACAGAGTTGTGGATGCTTTGTGCGGAAGAGGAGATTCGAACTCCCACGCCCGGGTGTGGGCGCTACCACCTCAAGGTAGTGCGTCTACCAATTTCGCCACCTCCGCTAGGGAGGTTATAATTTCTCCAATATCTCTTTTCCAGATCTTACATAGTCCGCATTCTTTGCAGCTTCTGCCATTTTAACACAGGTTTCTGCACTTAGTTTTGCACCTTTCTTATCACCCATTGCAACTTGCGTTTTTGCTTTTAATAAATGTAACCAATAAGCATTTGCATTTGCAGCAATAGCTTTGTCAACAAATACTAAAGCTTTATCATAGTCTTTGTCAATGTCAAAGAAGAAATTAGCAGCAGCACTATATACATTTGGATTAACATTAGTGCCCGTAGTAGCATCTTGAATTTGCTTACGAATAGTTGGCTTAATATCTGTTTGAATAGGTAAGCAAATCATTGTATTAGCCCACTTTAAACAAATCATTGCAGTTTCTGCAGTGATATTTTCAACATTAATGGTAAATGTTTCAGTAAAGTTGCTAGTGGTTTGTGGTTTAACTTTCACACGAACAACATCTTCAGCTTCCTTGTATTCAAAACTTCCCCAACCTTTAGAATTGGTATTCAAAATTACTGTCCACTCGTTTTTACCAGGGATAGTGAATAAGCCATAATCACCAGCAGCTAAAGTTTTTCCACCAACACTCACAGGGTGAGAGAAAGTAACTTTGGTTGCAGCGTTTGCGCCTGTTCTCCATACTACTCCGTTGGGTGCTAGTAAAGAACCATCACCAAATACAGATCTTCCTTTGATGCCTGGTCTAGAATAATTAATGTCAATTTTGCCCATTCCAAATTCTTGAGAAAGGGTTTGTGTTGGGCTTGCAGCTGGCATTTTAATTTGCGCTGAAGCACTTAAACAAATGATGCTAGTTAAAGCAAGCAATATTCTTTTCATATGTTGATTTTTATGAACAACAAACCTACTACTTTTTGGTTTATTAAAAAGGTTAAATTTCGATGTATTAGGCTTTCTTGAAGGCAGGATGAAAACGATCTAGGGTATCTCTTAGGTATTCTCTATTAATATGGGTGTAAATTTCGGTAGTAGTGATACTCTCATGGCCTAACATTTCTTGTACTGCTCTCAAATCTGCGCCTCCTTCCACCAAATGCGTTGCAAAAGAATGCCTAAAACTATGCGGAGAGATGGTTTTTTGGATCCCAGTCTTTTGAATTAAATCTTTGATAATGTAAAAAATCATCACCCTGCTTAATGCTTTGCCTCTATTATTTAAAAATAATATGTCATCACAATCTTTGGCAGGTGTTTGATGCACTCTCATTGTTTCTTTATACAACTTGATATATTTGATAGCATCTGAACCAATGGGTACCAGTCTTTCTTTATCGCCTTTACCAATGACTCTAATAAAACCCACATCTAAATACAAGCTAGATATTTTAAGGTTGATGGCTTCTGTAACTCTTAAACCAGAACTATACATTACTTCTAAAATGGCTTTGTTTCGGCCACCTTCGGGTTTACTTAAATCAATCGCGTTAATAAGTTGTTCAATTTCTTCAAAGCTTAATACATCTGGTAATTTTCTTTGAATTTTAGGGGTAGGCAGAAGGGTAGTTGGATTTACGGTAATGATTTGTTCAAGAAGGCAATATTTAAAAAATGATTTAATGCCTGATATAATTCTTGCTTGAGAGCTTGGGGCCATTTCTAGTTTACCAATGGTTTGAATAAAGCTTTGTAGATGCTTTAAGCTTACTTCAGCTGGGCCAATAGCACCCACTTCATCATATAAGTATTGTGCAAATTTATCAATATCTCTTAAGTAAGCTTCTACAGAATGAACGCTAAGGGACTTTTCTAGTTGAAGAAAAGATTTAAAGCCTTTTTTATAAATGTCCCAATGTGTTGAATTCATTAAAAGATTTGATAGTTAAGCAAGAATGATTTTATTTCGCTTCTCATTCCAATAGAATATGCAAGTAAATTTAAGATCATTTAGGCAGAAAGTAAAGCGCAATGCTAGAATATTAAAAAGCTTTTTATCAAAGTTAGATAAGAAATCACCTAAGGGCTTAGATAAGCTAACACAACAATTAAGTCCGGAAGTATGGGCAGAAGTAGATTGTTTATCTTGTGGAAATTGTTGCAAAACAATGAGCCCTACCTTCACACCAGCTGATATCAAAAGAATTGCTGCACATGTTCAAATGTCCCCAAAAGAATTTAAAGAAAAATGGCTGCAATATGACAAGAAAGACAATGATTGGATAAATCAACAACAACCATGTCAATTTTTGAATCTAAAGAATAATATGTGCAGTATCTATGAAGTTAGACCTGCAGATTGTGCTGGCTTCCCTCATTTGACAAAGAAAAAATTTACTGAATACATTCATGTACACAAGCAAAATGTGGAACTATGCCCAGCTACTTACAAAATGGTTGAGAAAATGAAGCGTTTAGAAAAAGACATCTTCCAGAAATAAGATTTCTATTGGTTCTTTCAGCAAAATAGATATTACATCAAATTGAATGTTTTTCCATTTCGGGTTTTGGTATTGATAGATAGCTGCAGCGTTTTTTAAAAACTGAAATTTTTGCCGTCTTATGAATTGCTCAGGATATCCGAATACTATCCCTGTTCTTGTTTTAACTTCTACGATATGAAGTTTTTGATCTTTACAAGCAATCAGGTCAATTTCTAAATGTTTATACCTCCAGTTTTTTTCTACAATTACAAATCCCTTTTCTATTAAGTATTCACAAGCAAGGTTTTCGCCAAAATTCCCAGTATCTTTGTTTTTCATTATATGTATTAAATCTACAATCTAGGTATAAGTCAATTATGCAAACAGCGTATAAGTTACATGGAGTTCATAGGCATTATGATTGGGGTGGTACTCAATATATTCCTCAATTAATGCAATTGAAGAATGATCAAAATAAACCTTTCGCAGAATATTGGATGGGAGCACATGCATCTGCACCCGCAATAATTGATACAGATCAATTTGGTTCCATTGCATTAGATCAATTATTACAAAAAGATAAAAGTTTAGGGAACCTACCTTATTTGTATAAAATTTTAGATGTAGCTAGTATGTTAAGTATACAAGTACATCCCAATAAATCCGATGCAGCTATTGGATTTGAAAAAGAAGAAAAAGCGGGGATATCTTTAACGGCGTCCAATAGAAATTACAAAGACAAGAATCATAAACCAGAAGTCATGGTGGCTTTAAGTGACTTTTGGTTGTTACATGGTTTTTTAGCACCAGCATTGATGCAGAAAAGATTAAATGAATTCCAGCCTTTTAAAGGATTGGTAAATGCTTTTGCAAATGATGATTATAAAAACTTGTATCAGCATTTTATGCAGTTGGAGACTGCTGATTCAGATGCGATATTGATTCCATTGTTAGAGGAAGCAGTTGCATCAGTAAAAAATGGCTCCGTGGATAAACTGCATCCACATTGGTGGGCGAATAAATATTATCAAGGAGTAGTACCATCTGCTCATGTTGACAAAGGTATTTTCTCCATCTATATTTTAAACATTGTATACATCCCAAAAAATCATGGTATTTTTCAGGGCGCTGGATTATTACATGCTTATTTAGAAGGACAGAATATTGAGTTAATGGCCAATAGTGATAATGTACTTAGAGGAGGTTTAACACCAAAGCATGTTGATATGAATGAGTTAATGCAACATGTATTGTTTAAGCCAACCTATCCAGCAGTGATGGAAGGAGCTCCAATCAATCCCACTGAAGTGAATTACCCATGTCCTGTTTCAGATTTTGGTTTAAGTAAACTTGCAATAAAGGCAGGTGAATCTTACACAATTCATACACAGTCTATTGAAATGCTTTTGGTGATGGAAGGGCAAATGGAACTTCAGGGGCAAATCTATCAGACTGGCGAAGTGGCTTTGATTAAGCCAGAACAGGCTATCAGCATAGGTTCTTCAAAGGGAGTATTGATTTTCAGGTCTTTTGCTCCTTAGGTTATTCACAATTGAGGAAAAGCAAACTGATAAAATAAAGTGTTAAAACCTTATTTTTGTTCTTAGAACATTAAAAAAGGAATAAATAAAGATTTTATGAAATTGAACAAACAAATAATAGCTGCATTAGTCATCATGGTTGCAATGAGTGCATTGTATAGAGTATTACCAGGAAGACCATTGGGTTTTGCACCACAAATTGCCATTGCATTATTTGGCGGTTCATTATTTGCTAGTAAAAAACAATATGCGTTCTTATTACCTTTAGTTTCTATGTTTTTATCTGATGCATTGTATCAGGTTTTATACATCAATCATTTAAGTCCATTTGAAGGTTTTTATGAAGGACAATGGATCAATTATATTTTAATTGCTTCAACTGCTGTATTTGGATTTGGCTTACAAAGCAATAAATTATCAAAACATGTTGCTAGCTTCTTAGCAGCACCAACTGTATATTTCTTATTGTCAAATTTTGTTGTTTGGGCTAGTTTTGGTGGATACAAACATCCAATGACATTAGTTGGTTTATCACAAACAATGGCTGATGGTATTCCGTTTTATCCAAACAGTGTTGCAGGTACTTTAGTTTTTGGAGCGGTTATCTTTGGTGCATTTAGATTGATGGTGCCAAAGTTCAAAGCGATCTAATCTTTCGCTAGTTCGTTTTTCTCAAATTCTTCGTCAATATTCCAAGGACCATTGTCGGCAGCAAGGGTAGCTAATTCGTCACATCTATTATTGTAAGGATTATCTGCGTGCCCTTTTACCCAATTGAACTGAATATGCAAATTAGCTGCTAATTGATGGTATTGCAACCATAAATCTTTGTTTTTCTTGCCTCCTTTAAAATCGGTTTTGATCCAATTATCCAACCATTTTTTTTGAACCGAGTCTACAATGTATTTGCTATCGGTATAAATAAGAATAGGAATCTTTTTAGTCTTTAATTGTAAGAGCGCTTTAATGACTCCCAGCAGTTCCATTCTATTATTGGTCGTATTTCTATATGCTTCTGCGATTTCTTTGACTTTCCCATTCCACATTAAAATAGCTCCAAAGCCACCTCTGCCGGGATTACCTCTAGAAGATCCATCAGTATAAATGACAATTTTGTCCATTTGCTAATCTAAAGTGTTGATAATAAGCAATATACAAATCAGCGTGTACAACACCTACAAATTAGTCAAGTTTATTTACTAATGTGTTTTTAATACACATTATTTTTTATCTTTAAACTCACTTAAAATTGGTTTGTAAACGATTGAATTGCTTAAAACTATGTCAAATGTGGTTCCCAAGAAAGCTGCAATAAAAAAAGTAGCTACAACAAATGCTTCAAAGCTTAAGTTAAGTTTTCATTTAAAATATAAAACTCATTTTGGACAGGTAATTTATTTATATGGCAACCATCCACAATTGGGTAGCAACCAAATTGATCAAGCTATTCCAATGGTGTATTTGAATGATGACTATTGGGTATTGCATGTTACATTAGATACTATACAAAAAGAGAAAATCACTTATCACTATTTTATTTTAAATGAAGATGGCACTAAAGTATTTGATGCAGGTAATAGCCAATCGATACATCCTGGCTTGATGTGTAAGCATGAAATGGTAATGATTGATACATGGAATTTCACAGGATACAAAGAGAATGCATTTTATACCGCGCCTTTTGAGCAAGTATTATTGACCAAGACCATTCAAGAAGTTAACTCAACTGCTATTGATGCTCATTGTACGCATGTGTTTAGGGTAAAAGCACCTTTATTGGATGCAGATCAAACCATATGCATTTTAGGTGAATCATCTATTGTTGGTGCATGGGATAGTAAGAAGGCAAAGCCATTGAATAAAATCAAAGGCGAGCAATTTTTTGAAATTGCATTAGATGTTCAAAAAAGTAATTTCCCGTTTGTATACAAATACGGAGTATATAATACAAAGACCAAATCTTTTGTTGCTTTTGAGGAAGGGAATAATAGAGTTTTATACGAACCTGTAGGAAAAGATAAATTGGTTTTAGTAAATGATGGATTTGTACAAATAAAAACAACCTCTTGGAAAGGAGCTGGAGTAGCTATTCCTGTATTCTCATTGAGATCCAAGCAGAGTGCTGGCGTGGGTGAATTTGCTGATTTAAAACTTCTAGTGGATTGGGCGAATCAGATGGGTGTTAAGTTGATTCAAATTTTACCTATCAATGATACTAATGCTACGCATACTTGGATGGATTCTTATCCTTATGCAGCTATTTCAGCATTTGCATTGCATCCAATGTATATTAGAATTGAAGATTTATTTAGTAAGGAACAGCAAAATTTGATCAAGCCATTTAAATCAACCATTTCTACGTTGAATAATTTACCAGAAGTAGATTATGAGGCAGTAATGAAATTAAAGTGGGAAGTTTTAAGATTAGCTTATAAAGAGAATGGAGCAAAAGCATTGGCAAGTAAAGATTTTGCCACTTTTTTTGAGCAAAATAAAAACTGGTTGGTATCATATAGTGCGTTTTCGTATTTAAGAGATGTACATGGTACAGTAGATTTTAATCATTGGCCAACAAATGCTACTTATGATGAAAAATCAATTGCTACATTAACTAAGACTGGTTCAAAAACATATGATTCGATTGCTTTTTTCTACTATGTACAATATCAATTGCATTTACAATTGTTAAATGCAACCAACTATGCTCATGAGCATGGTGTAGTAGTAAAAGGAGATATACCCATTGGAGTATATAGATATGGTGCAGATGCATGGCAAAATAGACATCTATTTCATATGGATATGCAAGCAGGTGCGCCACCTGATGATTTTGCAATAGCTGGACAAAACTGGGGCTTCCCAACATATAATTGGAAGGAAATGGCTTCTGATGGATATGCTTGGTGGAAATCTAGATTTGATCAAATGAAATACTATTTTGATGCTTTTAGAATAGATCATATCCTTGGCTTCTTTAGAATTTGGAGTATTCCAATGAATGCAGTGGAAGGCATTTTGGGACATTTTGTACCTGCTATTCCCATTTCAATCAATGAATTGAATGCAAAGCAAATTCGAGTGGATCATTATAGATTAACACATCCTTTCATTAATGAGACCATATTGTTTCAAGAATTCGGGTATGATAATGAATTAATCAAAAAAGAATACTTAAAACATATAGGTGAGGGGCATTATGAATTATTACCAGCTTACAAAACACAAAGACAAGTAGAAACTTATTTTAGTATAATGCCTCAAGATGAATGGCATGCTAAAATAAAACAAGGCTTGTTTAATTTAATTGCCAATGTGATTTTGATAGAAGCCGAAAAGCCTTATCATTTTCATTGTAGATTCAATATGGATCAAACCAGTTCTTTCAAGCATCTAGATCATTCAATTCAACATGCTTTGAAAGAATTGTATGTGGATTATTTCTTTAAAAGACAGGATAGTGCTTGGGAGAAGGAAGCTATGGAGAAATTACCTATGTTGAAATTATCTACAGATATGCTCATCTGTGGAGAGGATTTAGGTTTGGTACCTTCTTGTGTACCTAATGTAATGTATCAGTTAGGTATGTTAAGTTTAGAAGTACAAAGAATGCCCAAGGCCAATCACAAAACTTTCTTTCACCCGAATGATGCACCATATTTAAGTGTAGTAACTCCATCATCTCATGATACCAGTACAGTAAGGGGATGGTGGGAAGAAGATAGGGCTAACACACAGCTATTTTATAATAATGAATTAGGTCAATGGGGTGATGCACCTTTATATTGCGAAGCCTGGATCAATAAAGCAGTATTGATGCAACATTTATATTCACCTGCGATGTGGGCCATTTTTCAATTACAAGATTATTTGGGAGTGGATGAGACAATTAGAAGAACAGATCCCAATGAAGAGCGAATCAATATACCTGCAAATCCAAAACATTATTGGAGATATAGAATGCATATTAATTTAGAAGATCTAATTTTGTCAACATCATTTAATCAAGGTTGGAAAGAAGCTATTCAATCCAGCGGTCGTTAAAATTTTTACAGTGCAATTAGATTTTTGGGAACAACAATTACCTTTTGAATATCCTTTTACCATTTCCAATGGTAGAACCAAAACACATCAACATACTTTAATGGTTAGATTGTCTTTGGGTAATTGGGCAGGTTTTGGAGAAGCACCAGCAATCGTATACTACAATGTGACAGTTGAATCTATGATGCAAACGCTAGAAAAGCATCAAAAGTCTATTGAGAAATTTGCATTAACTGATCCTGAAAGATTTTGGCATTTCTTACATCATTTATTACCCAATGATCCTTTTTTGGTTTGTGCTTTAGATATGGCAGCTTGGGATTTATGGGGTCAGATGAAAAAAATGCCTATACATGATTTATGGAATAGTGAATGGAACGAACATACACCAACGCCTATTTGTGATTATACCTTAGGGATTGATCCTATAGAAAAAATGGTGCAGAAAATGAAAGATCATCCTTGGCCTATCTATAAAGTTAAAGTGGGAACAGATTATGATATTGATATGATCACAGCCTTAAGAAAGCATACAGATCAACCAATAAGAGTAGATGCTAATGCTGGCTGGACAACAGAAGAGGCTTTGGAGAAGATTCCTGCACTAGCTGCACTAGGTGTTGAATTAGTGGAGCAGCCATTGGCTAAAGAAAATTGGGAAGGGATGGAGCAATTAAAAAAACAATCCAGTCTTCCATTATTTGCAGATGAGAGTTGTGTATTTGAATCAGATGTAGCAAAATGTGCAAATTATTTTCATGGGATCAATATTAAGTTGACTAAATGTAGTGGATTGACTCCGGCACGCAGAATGATCAAAGAAGCCAAGTCTTTGGGATTAAAAGTGATGATGGGTAGTATGAATGAATCCGTGATTGGTTCTGCAGCCATAGCACAATTTTTACCACAATTAGATTTTGTTGATATGGATGGCCCATTATTAATGACAGCGCTAAATGGAAGAGGTTTAGATTTTTCCTATCATCAACTAAATGGTCGTATTGCTCCATTGAATGCGCCAGGTTTGGGTGTGCAATATCAAGTTCCTTTTAAGAAATAACCCATGACACCAGAAAGATCAGAGAAATTATTAAAAGTATTAAGCAAACGACAAGCTAATTTGACGGTGGTCTTAGAGAATGTGCAAGATCCACATAATGCCTCTGCCGTGATGAGAACCTGTGATGCTGTGGGCATTCAAGAAGTATATATTTTAACGACTAAAATTCCTAGACATAAAAAATGGGGCTATAGAAGTAGTAGTAGTGCATTAAAATGGTTAACCATTCATGAGTTTGATAATTTAGAAGCATGTGTTGCAGCTTTAAGAAAAAAGTTTTCTAAAATATTGACCACACATTTATCTAGTGATGCAGTGAGTTTACATGATATTAATTTTACTGAATCTATAGCCTTGGTATTTGGAAACGAACATGCAGGTGTAACGGAAGAATTTAGAGCTTTAGCAGATGGTAATTTTATCATACCTCAAATGGGTATTATACAAAGCTTGAATATTTCTGTTGCATGTGCGGTAAGTATTTATGAGGCGATGCGTCAGAAAATGAATGCAGGGCATTATGATAAAGCAAGTTTGCCACAAGCACAAATGGATAGCTTACTTACACAATGGGGCTTTGAAACAGAAGAGCCAGAAGTGTATAAGGTATTTAAAGAAAAGAGAAAGTAAATTACATTTGTTCAGGAACATCTATACCTAATGCGCGCATAGCTTTACTCAATGTAGCAGCAGTTAAAATGGCTAATTGAATTCTTAATTGCTTTTTCTCCTCCGATTCTGCGTTATTGATGGAATGTTCAGTATAAAAACTATTGAACAATTTAGCTAATTCAAATGCATAGATAGCTAATTTAGAAGGGTCTAAGTTTTCAGCAGCTTCGTTAATAGTATTGGGGAAATTAGATAAGGCAATAATTAAAGCTTTTTCCAAAGGAAGTAAGGTACTTGCTTGAACATTGGTTGTTGTGCCGGTTTTTCTTAAGATACTTTTAATTCTAGCATGGGTATACTGAATGAAAGGACCAGTGAAACCATGAAAATCGATACTTTCCTCAGGATTGAAGATCATTTTCTTTTTAGGATCTACTCTTAATAAGAAAAACTTCAATGCACCTAAACCTATTGTATTATATAAAGTAGTTAATTGCTCTGGTGTAAAATCTGATACTTTGCCTAAGGATTCTGTTTTTTCTTTAGAGATTTGAATCATTTCAGCCACCAAATCATCTGCATCTACCACAGTTCCTTCACGGCTTTTCATTTTACCAGTGGGTAATTCTACCATGCCATAACTCAAATGATAAATACCATCTGCTGCAGGTAGGCCTAATTTTTGACAAATTAATTTTAATACCTTGAAGTGATAGTTTTGTTCGTCACCCACTACATAAATACTTGCATCGGTATTGAATTCTTTTTGCTTTACTTCTGCTAGTCCAATGTCTTGAGTAATATATACAGAAGTGCCGTCTTTTCTTCTTACGATTTTTTCATCTAATCCATCAGCAGTTAAATCAATCCAAACTGAGCTATCCTCTTTTTGATAAAATACTTTTTTATCCAATCCTTTTTCTACCAACTCTTTCCCTAATAAATAAGTATTGCTTTCGTAATAGGTTTTATAAAAATCAGAACCAATTTTTTGATAGGTTTCATCAAACCCCGCATATACCCATGTATTCATTCTTTTCCATAAATCCATGGTGGCAGCATCTCCTTGTTCCCATTTAAGCAACATTTCTTGTGCTGCTCTTTGGATTGGTGCTTCTTTCTCTGCTTCTTCCTTGGTCATACCTTTTGCAACCAAAGCTTCTACTTCTGCTTTATAGGCATCATTGTATTTTACATAATAGTCTCCTACAAAATGATCTCCTTTTTGTTTTGTGTCAGCAGGAGTTGCGCCATTCGCAAACAATTGCCAAGCAATCATACTTTTACAAATATGAATTCCTCTATCATTAACAATACAAGTTTTTACCACTTCGTTACCTTGCATTGATAAAATTTCTGCAATACTCCATCCTAAGAAATTATTTCTAAGATGCCCAAGGTGTAATGGCTTATTGGTATTAGGTGAGGAGTACTCCACCATAATTTTCTTTGGATTTGAAATGGTTGGAACTAAATTATCGGCATTTAATGCTTTGATAAATTCAATCCAATAATCATTACTAATTGATATATTCAAAAATCCTTTTACAATATTAAAGTCGGTCACCAAATGAGGAATTGCAGCTTTGATAGCATTGCCTAATTCATTTCCTAAAGCATCTGGTGATTTGCCTAATTGTTTTACAAAGGCAAACAAAACAATGGTATAGTCCCCTTCAAATTCAGGTTTAGTAGCATTGACTAATACTTGTTCAGGAGTAATAGTAATGCCATATAAACTATTAATACAATTCGCAGTGGTCTGCTTAATATTCGTTATCAAATTCATAAAAAAGGGTTACCGACTGCAAAAGTAATTAATTAAGATTACCTTTGATACATCCATGTTGAAACTACACGATTTTATTAGCAAGCTCATTCTTGATCTAATTGATTGGGTGTATCCCATTTTCAAGAAATTCATGCCCTTACAAACCTTTCGATATGCAGCATGTGGTGGTGCCAATACCGTTTTAGATATCTTCTTATTCTTTGTATCCTACAATTATATATTACGCAAAACCCCTCAGCATATTGGTTGGCTAACCATTAGTCCACATATTGCTTCCTTTATGATTAGTTTTTGTGTGACTTTCCCAATTGGATTTTACTTGAGTAGGTATGTGGTTTTTCAAGAAACATCTGTTACCAAGACCAAGCAGTTGTTCAAATACTTCTTTGTAGTATTGGGCTGTATTCTGTTGAATTATATCTTTTTGAAGTTATTTGTAGACTATTTTGGGTGGTTTGCCACTCCGGCTAAGATTGTTACTACCTTCTTTGTGGTCATCTTTAGCTATACCAGTCAGAAGAATTTTACCTTTAAAGGCAGTGCTGATTCCCTTTAATCTGCCATTTTCGGCCTTATATATAGGCTGATTTGTGCCAATTATGACAATATTTCACCCCTTTTGATGCTTTGGCATTATGGCATAATGATTGCTTCTTAGATGGTAATTAATCATTGAAAATCAATCATTATGGGAAAAATAATCGGAATAGACTTAGGTACTACAAATAGTTGTGTATCGGTAATGGAAGGTGGTGAGCCTGTTGTCATCGCTAATGACGAAGGAAGAAGAACTACCCCTTCGGTAGTGGCTTTCTTAAAGAATGGCGAGCGTAAAGTAGGTGATCCTGCAAAAAGACAAGCTATTACCAATCCGCAAAATACTATTTCTAGTGTGAAGCGTTTTATGGGTCGTCGTTTTAACGAGGTAACGAGTGAGTTAAGTTTAGCAAGTTATAAAGTTGTGCAAGGTGATAACGATACCGTTCGTGTTCAAATCGAAGACCGCGTATATACACCACAAGAAATCTCTGCGATGGTACTTCAAAAAATGAAGAAGACTGCAGAAGATTATTTAGGCGCTGAAGTAACAGAGGCAGTTATTACTGTTCCTGCATATTTCAACGATGCACAAAGACAAGCTACTAAAGAAGCAGGTGAGATTGCTGGTTTAAATGTTCGCAGAATTGTGAACGAACCTACTGCAGCAGCATTGGCTTATGGTTTAGATAAAAAGAATGTAGAGCAAAAGATTGCTGTATTCGATTTAGGTGGTGGTACTTTTGATATTTCCATCTTGGATTTAGGAGATGGTGTATTTGAAGTAAAATCTACCAATGGTGATACACATTTGGGAGGTGATGATTTCGATAAAGTAATCATGGACTACTTAGCAGATGAATTTAAAAATCAGGAAGCAATTGATTTAAGAAAAGATCCAATGGCTTTACAAAGATTAAAAGAAGCTGCTGAGAAAGCGAAAGTAGAATTGAGTTCTTCTTCAGAAACTGAAATCAACTTACCTTATATCACAGCAGTAGATGGTGTTCCAAAGCACTTAGTGTTGAAGTTAACAAGAGCTAAATTTGAATCTTTAGCAGATAAATTATTTGAGCGTTGCTTGAAGCCTTGTGAAGCTGCATTAAAAGATGCTGGTTATACTACCTCTCAAATTGATGAAGTTATCTTAGTAGGAGGTTCTTCTAGAATTCCTAAAGTACAAGAAATTGTAGAGAAGTTCTTTGGTAAAAAACCAAACCGTTCAGTGAACCCAGATGAGGTGGTTGCAATTGGTGCAGGTATCCAAGGTGCGGTATTAACAGGTGATGTGAAAGATGTATTGTTATTAGATGTTACTCCATTAAACTTAGGTATCGAAACAATGGGTGGTGTAATGACAACTATGATTGCATCAAACACAACAATCCCTACCAAGAAAACAGAAGTGTATTCAACCGCTAGCGACAATCAACCAGGTGTACAAATTCATGTATTACAAGGGGAGCGTCCAATGGCGAATCAAAATAAGAGTTTAGGTATGTTTAACTTGGATGGTATTCCACCAGCTCCAAGAGGTGTACCTCAAATTGAAGTAACTTTTGATATTGATGCAAACGGTATTTTAAACGTAAGCGCAAAAGATAAGGGTACTGGTAAAGAACAAAAAATTAGAATTGAAGCGGGTAGTGGTTTAAGCAAGGAAGAAATTGAAAAAATGAAAGCCGAAGCAAAAGCCAACGAAGCATCAGATAAATTAGAAAAAGAGAGAGTAGAGAAATTGAACCAAGCAGATAGCATGATTTTCCAAACGGAAAAACAATTGAAGGAGTTTGGCGATAAGATTCCTGCTGACAAGAAAGCGCCTATTGAGACAGCTTTGGCTAGCTTAAAGGAAGCACATCAGTCACAAGATGTTGCAAAAGTTGACACAGCTTTAGAAGCTATGAATACTGCTTGGACTGCTGCAAGTGAAGATATCTACAAAGCTCAACAAGCTGGCGCTGCAGAAGGTGCTGCTCCAGGAGCAGATGCAGGTCAAAATGGTGGAGCTTCTAATGACACTGTAGAAGACGCACAATTTGAAGAAGTGAAGTAGTTTTCAATTTTTTAAATTAGATAAGTTTTAAAAGTCCTACATTAATTTGTAGGACTTTTTTTTGTAACTTTCTTATCTAAGCGATTGCCAAATGAAAAAAGTCTACAATAGACTAAGGTTTATTTATGCCTTAATTTTTATACTATTTTGTTTGCCTTTAGGCGCTCAAAAATTAAATAATATTAGTTTTTCTAGAGATAGTCTTACTATTTCAGGTTTCTTATTAAATAATAGAGTAGTTAATCAAGTTAGTGATTTCATCAGTTATCAATTAATGACTTCTAATAATAAAGTAATTATTGATTCAATCCATACAAATTATATTCATTTTCAAATAAATCAAGTAACACGCTATAAAGATGGTATAAGGATTAAATTTCGTTTCAACAACATTAGTACTGATACAATAAGGTTGCATAATGTTGTACCATTTGCTATTAAAAAGCACCAAGTCTATATAACTGGAAAAGGGGATCATGCTCTTTCAAGGACACATTTATTTTTACCAGATAGAATGCCAGTAAATGTAATTGTACCAGATAATGCTTGGGAGTTGGGATATAATACCATTCCTTTAAAAGACAGTATTTCGATGTATGGTTTTTCTAGAAGGACAAAATCTTCGCTAGTCAATGGAATAGCAAGACGTTTTGAAACAATTTTACATCCTGGTGGAAGTATTGAATATACATTATGGCTAGAGCCTTATGTCGGATCTTGGCAAAACGGCTTATTAAAAGTCTTTAGAGACCGTAAATTATATGACGTTGATCATTTTAATGATAGTTTATACAAAAGGCCAGATTTAGCTTGGATGAGAAATGCATATACCATGCATTTAATGATGGCCTGGGATAAGTTCTTTTTTTTTTGATCCAATACAGAAAAGATATTTGATGAGTGATTTTGTTCAAAGAGGTAATCGCTTATATGGAGGAGATGATATTATCTCTATTTGGCCAACATGGCCAACTTTAGGTTTAGATCAAAGAAATCAATTTGATTTATTTAAAGATTTGCCTGGTGGATTGGATAGTATTAGATCGTTGAGTAATTTCTTGATTCAGCAAAATAAACATTTATTTGTTTCTTACAATCCCTGGGATATTGATACTAGAAGTTTAAATCACTATACAGGTTTAGCTAAATTAATAGATCAAACCAATGCAGATGGGGTAGTTTTGGATACCTATGGTAGTTCAACAGATTCATTACAACTGGCTGCAGATAGTGTCAGAAAAGGCGTAATTATGTATAGTGAGGGGATGGCTGTTCCTAAAGACATGCAAGGAATCATTTCTGGTAGAGTTCATAATGCTTTATATTATCCACCATTATTGAATCTCAATAAATTTATACAACCAGGGTTCTCCATTTTTAGGGTAGCCGAATTATATAAAGAGCCCATTCATCGAGAATTTGCTACAAGTTTTTTCAATGGATATGGAACTGAGTTGAATATTATGGCACCCGGGCAACCAGAATGGGTAGAGGAACAATATAAAACGCTTGCTAAAACCACACAAATTTTAAGACAGTTTTCCGATAATTTTAATAGTAATCAATCAAGTTTCTTACTTCCTACTTTTAAAGATAGTATTTGGGTTAATAAATGGCCAACAGAAGCATCTGAAGTGTTTACTATCTATAGTATTTTACCTTCTGGTTTTAAAGGACCTCTTTTTAAAACTACATTCAAAGAAGGATATCATTTTGTGGATTTGTATAATCATGAATTAATAAACCCAATGATTGAAATGGGGGATGCCAAAATAGAAGTAGAAACAGCTCCATTTCATTCAAAGTATTTGGGTACTAATAACGAGGGCGCTATTGGTTGTGTGGCTCAATTGCCCATACTGTTTTCTGCACAACAAATTGATGGTAAAATTATTATTCAAGTAAATAGAACGCTGCCCAATACACAATTTTGGGTATATACGTCAAATACTCAAAAAACGCCTCTAAAATTTAATTATCAATCTCAGTCAATTGATGTTGGAGATATCGAGTCAAGATTTGAAGGAAAAATAATTATTCAAGTAATTCAAAAGATTGCTGATAGATATAAATTATTAGATGAAAATATCTTAGTCATTCTCCCAGGAACACCTATTATCAATAAATCTAATGCGCTAAGAAATGCGCCCATTGTAGTCAATAAGAAGGGAATGGTGTTCATTCCTTTCGGTAAATTTGTATTTAAGCAAACTCATGGGGATAATTTTATTCCTTATCCTACATCTACTGATTCAACGGTTATTTCAATGAATAGCTATTGGATGGATCAAAGCCCCGTAACGAATCAACAATTTCTAGATTTTATAAATGCTTCTAATTATACCCCTACAGATAAGGTTAATTATTTGAAACATTGGATAAATAATAAGCCTGCAATCTCAGATTTAAATAAGCCAGTAGTAAATATTAGTTATGAAGATGCTGCTGCTTATGCAAGTTTTTATAACAAGTACCTGCCAACTGAAATTGAATGGCAATATGCTGCTCAAACATCGGATTTAAACGAATGGCCGTGGAAGCAAGAACAACCAGTGACTAGAGAATATGAAGAAATCACCAATACCTTAAGTGTAATAAAACTAAAGGGTATTGATGCTACTCATGCTAATTTAGGTAATGGTATTTTAGATACGGTTGGAGCATATCCTAAAGGGATTAATCCAAATGGCTTGTTAGATTTAGTTGGATCTGTTTGGCAATTGACAAAAGACAAATACATATCTGGTAGTTATGAATATATCATAATGAAAGGTGGTAGCTACTTTAAACCATCTGGAAGTTGGTGGTATGTTCAAGCTGGACCAAGAGAACTTACTTATGCTCAATATTTATTAAGAGTTAGTCAAGGGTTTGAACGTAATTCAACAGTAGGTTTTAGATGTATGGCAAAAAATAATTAAAACAATTTAATATGAATAAATTAGTAAAAAGCTATTCATTGATTTCGATCATGTCAATGCCCATATTTTCATTAGCTCAACATGTTAAAATAGAGCCAGTTAATTTTTCAAAAGTAGTAGTGAATGATGCATTTTGGAAACCCAAAATGGCACTGGTGGCAACCAAAACATTGGATGCGTGTATTTATCAAACAGAACAAAAAACAGCTAGAATTAGAAATTTTGAAAAGGTCGCTAGAGGCAAGGGGGAAGCACATGAAGGTGTTTTTTATGATGATTCAGATGTCTTTAAAGCATTAGAAGCTATTGCTTACGCCATCAAAACCAATAAAGACCCGAAATTAGAAGCCAAAGCGGATGAATGGATTGATAAAGTTGTAGCGGCTCAGCTGCCAGACGGCTATTTAAATACTTATTATACCTTAAATGGCTTTGATAAGCGATGGACAGATATGAGTATGCATGAAGATTACAATGCAGGTCATATGATTGAAGCAGGGGTGGCTTATTATGAAGCTACTGGCAAAAGAAAATTATTAGATGCTTGTATCAAATGGGCAAATTATTTTGATTCCGTTTTTGGCCCCAATAAAAAACATTGGGTAACTGGACATCAAGAATTAGAATTGGCTTTGGTGAAACTACAAAGAGTAACAGGAGATCAGAAATATCTACAATTAGCCGATTGGTTATTGTCTGAAAGAGGAAAAAAGTTGGCAGTGGGTTATACGTGGACGGATTGGAAAGATACCTTATATGCACAGGATGGGGTTCCAGTAAAAGAGCAAAAAGATATTACAGGGCATGCAGTAAGAGCGATGTATATGTATACTGGCGCAGCTGATGTTGCAGCTCACACAGGAGACGCAGATTATTTAAAGGCCATGCGAAATGTATGGGAAGATGTGGTTTTCAGAAATATGTATATCACAGGAGGTATAGGATCTGCGGGTAGTAATGAAGGATTCTCCAATGATTATGACTTACCAAATGAACAAGCTTATTGCGAAACATGTGCATCAGTAGGGATGGTTTTTTGGAATCAAAGAATGAATAGTTTGACTGGAAATGCTGAATATATAGATGTACTTGAAAGAAGTTTGTATAATGGGGCATTAGATGGTTTGTCTTTAAGTGGGGATAGATTCTTCTATGGTAATCCTTTGGCATCAAATGGCAAACATGCAAGAAGAGAGTGGTTTGGAACGGCTTGTTGCCCAGCCAATATTGCTCGACTCATTGCTTCATTGGGTAATTATATATATGGATATAAGGATAATAAAATTTATGTGAATTTATTTATTGGTAGTCAAACTAGTTTTATGTTACCAAAAGGAGAAATGCAATTCACCATGAATACCAATTATCCTTGGGAAGGTAATGTGCAATGTACCTTAAACATGAAGAAGAAAATGAATGCAACCATTGCGCTTAGATTACCTGGATGGGCTAATGGTACAGTAGCACCTGGAGGTTTATATTCTTTTGCAGAGTCAAATATTATAAAACCAATATTGCTCATTAATGGTATATCTGTTCCATATCAAATTGAAGATGGATATGTTATGGTGAATCATGATTGGAAAGACAATGATAAAATTGAATATCAATTGCCTATGAATATCCAAAAAGTAGTTTCAAGAAATGAACTTAAGTTTAATAATGATAGAGTTGCTTTTCAAAGAGGGCCATTGGTATATTGTATCGAAGGTGCAGATAATAATGGAAAGGCATGGAATATTATAGTTCCAAGTCAATTGAATTTTGCAAAAGAAGATTTTACAGTATTAAACGAAAAGGTAGTAAGCTTGGTGGCGAATTTACCTACTATACAGATTGATTTGAGTGGAACTTCTGTTAAAAACGAAATGCAAAAAGTTAGAGCCATTCCATACTATACATGGTGTAATAGAGGGAGTAATGAAATGCAGGTATGGATACCCACTAGTTTTAAAGATGTAAAAGTTAATTATTAATTTTTTTTCATGCAATTAAGTAAAAAGATTGTTCAATTTGGTTTAGTGCTTTCTTTATTTTGTGGAGTTAACAATGCTGATGCGCAAAAAACAAATGCCACTAGCTTCCCAATTAAAGATGTTCAACTATTAAATAGTGCATTTTTAAATGCCAAAAAATTAGATAGTGGATATATACTTTCATTATCACCCAATAGATTATTGCATCGTTTTCACAAATATGCGGGGCTAGCTGTAAAAGATTCGGTGTATGGAGGCTGGGAATCAGATGGCTTATCTGGGCATACATTAGGTCATTATCTATCAGCTTCCTCTATGATGTACTCCACAACTAGAAATAAGGCTTTTAAAACCAATGTAGATTATATAGTATCAGAATTGGCCATCTGTCAGAATGCAAGAAAAACAGGATATGTTGGAGCTATTCCTAATGAAGATACAGTATGGGCTAAAATTAGAAGAAGCGAAATCAAATCCAGTGGATTTGATTTAAATGGTTCATGGTCACCATGGTATACGGTACATAAAGTAATGGCTGGATTGATGGATGCCTACTATTTTACAGAGAACAAACAAGCTTTGGAAGTAGCTACAAAATTAGCAGATTGGACCTATGATTTAGTAGCTCCATTGTCTGATAGTGTAAGACTAAAAATGTTGAACTGCGAATACGGTGGAATGAATGAAGTATTGGCCAATATTTATGCTGTTACAGGAAATACAAAATACCTGAAAGCTGCACATTTATTTCAAGATGATTTTGTGATGGGTAAATTGGCTAATCAAATAGATCCAATGCCAGGGAAACATTCAAATACAAATGTTCCAAAAGCCATTGCTTCCGCAAGACAATATGAATTAACGGGTTCTTTGAGAGACTCTACCATAGCTTCTTACTTTTGGCATACAATGGTTCAAAAACATAGCTACGTAATTGGTGGAAATAGTAATTATGAATACTGTGGAGATGCGGGTAAGTTAAATGATAGATTAAGTGATGCAACTTGTGAAACCTGTAATACCTATAACATGTTAAAGCTAACAAGTCATTTATTTACTTGGGAGCCCAGTGCTAAGTTGGGGGATTATTATGAAAGAGCTTTATATAATCATATACTAGCATCACAACACTCTAAGACAGGGATGATGACCTATTTCTTACCCCTAAGAATGGGAACTGCCAAACAGTTTAGTGATTCTACTAATACCTTTACTTGTTGTGTGGGTAGTGGGATGGAAAATCATTCTAAATATGAAGAGTCTATCTATTTTCAAGGCAATGATGGGTCTTTGTATGTCAATTTATTTATACCATCTGTTTTAAATTGGTCTGCAAAAAAAGCTAAAATCATACAAACAACCTCTTTTCCAAATAGCAATACTACAAAAATTGTTTATCAAGGAAAACAAGTACAAAAATTTGCCATCAAAATTCGTAAACCATCATGGAGTAAATCTTTGAAGTTAACGGTAAACAATGTAAGTTATGATTACGCACAAGATAAAAATGGTTTCATTATTGTCAATAGACAATGGAATAATAATGATGCATTAACCATAGTATTTGATATGTATTTATATACAGAATCAATGCCTGATAATGAAAATAGAATAGCGTTTTTATATGGGCCGATTGTTCTTGCTGGTAATCTTGGTAAAACAATGCCTGATCCTGTTTTTGGTACACCTGTGATTATGGATGCTAATCCTTTAGATAAGATCAATCAAACTAGTCAAGAAGCCTTGCTATTTAAGTGGGATGCTATTGGGAAACCTAAAGACATTCAAATGATGCCTTTGTATACTATTAATGATGATTACTACAGTGTCTACTGGGATAAATTTACAGCAGCAGAATGGGAGCTAAAAGAAAAAGAATATGAAGCAGAAAAAATAAGAGTTCAACAAATTGAATCAAGAACTATTGATCAATTCAGGATTGGTGAAATGCAACCTGAAAGAGATCATCAATTAGTAGCTACAGAAAAATCCTATGTAAGTGATGCAGTTGGAAGAATGGGAAGAGAAGCTAGATTAAATAATCATTTTCAGTTTTATATGAAACAAGTTGCTTATGAAAAATGCAGCTTAATGTTAACTTATATTGGAGATGACAAAGATCGAAAATTTGATATTTTAGTGAATGATCAATACTTCACAACAGTTGATTGGAAAGGGGGCATTTCCAGTCGATTTTATGATATGGAATATCCACTGCCTACTATTGAATCAAATAAAAATATTAAAGTCACCATATTGGCCAATCATGGAAAAACTGCAGGAAGGGTATTTGGTGTAAGAATTTTAAAAAACTAATTATATGAAATTATTGAAACTGATCACATTTACTGTATGTATCTTTTCTTATGTTGGGACGATTTACGCCCAGGTTGCTAAAGCGCCAGCTTATCCATTAATTACTCATAGTCCATATTTCAGTATTTGGTCTTTTAGCGATACTTTAAATAATCAAAATACCAAACATTGGACTGGTGCTGAAAACGCCTTACATGGAGAAATTAAAGTTGATGGTATAACATACTCTTTGATTGGGAAAAATAATACTAGAGAAGCTATTCAAAAAAATTTGGAGATTACAGCTACACAGTCTATTTATCAATTCGTTTGTGATGATGTTGATGTTTCGATAGTGTTCACTTCCCCGTTAATCATAAGTAATTTAAATTTATTATCTAGGCCAATTACTTATATTAAACTATCAGCCAAGGCGAATGATGGGAAGAAGCATAATGTACAATTTAAATTCAGTGCATCTAGTGATTTTGTAGTGAATACCCCTGACCAAGCTGTTCAAGCAAAGCAATATGTCTTGGGAAATTTGACAGTATTAAAAGCTGGTTCTATTGAACAACCCATCCTTAAAAAATCAGGTGATAATTTAAGAGTAGATTGGGGGTATGGTTATATAGCTTCTTCTAAAAAAGATGCAAATCAATTCATATTAAAATCTGCCGATGCAGGTAATTCCTATGAGTTGACTACTTTGTTCAATGAGGAATTAGTGGGAGATAAAGAATCATCTCATCTATTAATGATTGGGTATGATCAACTATACGAAGTGCAATATTTTAAAGAAAATTTAAAGCCATGGTGGAAGCTAGAAAAAGATATTACCATGGATAAATTATTACTACGAGCTCAAAGTGAATATGTATCAGTTAAGAATCAATGTAATAATTGGGATAAAAAAATTTGGAATGAAGCTTACGCATCTGGAGGAAAAGAGTATGCGGAACTTTGTATTATGGCGTATAGACAATCTGTAGCAGCCCATAGTTTGGTAAAAAGCACACAAAATGGAGATCTGTTGTTTTTATCGAAAGAAAATTTTTCCAATGGGAGTATCAATACAGTTGATGTAACCTATCCCTCAGCGCCACTTTACTTGTTATATAATCCATCTTTATTAAAAGGGATGTTAAATGGCATTTTTTATTTCAGCGAAAAAAGTGGTCTATATAAACAACCTTATGCAGCTCATGATTTAGGAACTTATCCCATTGCTAACGGTCAAACCTATCCAGAAGGGATGCCAGTTGAAGAATCTGGAAATATGATCATACTTGCGGGAGCTATTTGTTCTATAGAGCAATCAGGATCTTTTGCTTTAAAACATTGGGAGAGTTTAACTACTTGGGTAAATTTTTTAGAGAAAGAAGGTTTAGATCCAGCGAACCAACTTTGTACAGATGATTTTGCAGGTCATTTGGCAAGAAATGCAAATCTTGCTATAAAAGCTATTGTTGGAATTAAGTCATATGCAGTGATGGCGGATATGCTAGGTAAAAAAGATGTAGCATCAAAGTATCATTCTATGGCAGATGATTATGCTAAAAAGTGGCAAGCATTAGCAGATGCAGGAGATCATTTTGCATTAACCTATAATGATAAAAATACCTGGAGTCAGAAGTATAATTTAATATGGGATAAAATTTTGGGCTATCATTTATTTCCTCAATCTGTTTATAATAAAGAAATTGCCTATTATTTGACTAAGCAAAATGAATATGGGTTGCCTCTTGATAGTAGAAAAACCTATACAAAATCGGATTGGATATTATGGACTGCAAGTTTGGCAAACAATGAGAAAGACTTTAAAGCTTTGGTTCTTCCAGTACATCAATTTGCTTTAAATACCAGTTCTAAAGTTCCATTAAGTGATTGGCATGAAACTTTAAATGCAAAACAAATTGGATTTCAGGCTAGAAGTGTTGTTGGTGGATATTTCATAAAAGTGCTTGCTGATAAATTAAAGAAAAATCAAAAATCCCATATTGTAGTTTCTAATTATGGGCGTATTCAAAATAATCCTGTAAAGCTTTTTACCATTACGAATAAAAAAGGGCATTTTGTAAAAATTACCAATTATGGAGGTATTGTAACCAATTGGACCGTGCCAGATAAAAAAGGTTTATTGGCTTCTGTGGTAGTTGGTTTAGATAGTCTTTCAAATTATCTACAAGATCCTCCTTATTTTGGTGCTTTAATTGGTAGGTATGGTAACAGAATTGCAAAAGGAAAGTTTACATTAAATAATACAAATTATCAATTAGCCACTAACAACGGTCAAAATCATTTACATGGTGGCATTCAGGGATTTGATAAAGTAATTTGGACGCCTACCGTATTAAATGATTCTAGTATACAATTGCACTATAAAAGTAAAGATGGTGAAGAAGGGTATCCGGGTAATTTATTTGTTGATGTGATATATAGATATTCCAATTCGGATGAATTAATCATTGAATATAAAGCAACCACTGATAAACCAACTCCAGTCAATTTAACGAATCATACTTATTATAATTTATCAGGAGATTTTAATCAGTCTATACTCAATCATTCATTACAAATTAATGCAGAAGGGTATACACCAGTAGATGATGGTTTAATTCCTACTGGCATCATTGAAAAAGTCAATAATACTCCATTTGATTTTACTACTTCCAAACTAATCGGCGAAAAGATTCAGCAGGTGCCTGGAGGGTACGATCATAATTGGGTGCTTTCAAAAAAGAGAGACGTACTAACAGTAATTGCACAATTATATGACAAATCATCTGGAAGAAATATGCAAGTAAGTACGACAGAAATTGGTTTGCAATTTTATGCAGGAAATTTTTTAGACGGTAAGTTTAAAGAACAATCTGGCGCATCATTAAATAAGCATCATGCACTTTGCTTGGAGACACAACATTTCCCTAATTCACCCAATCAACAAAATTTTCCAACGACTATTTTAAAGCCAGGCCAACAATACAATAGCAAAACTGTGTATAAGATGAGTGTGCAGTAGGTTTATTTATCTATCTTCGCGACTTATTATATTTGATTTATGAAGCGAATTGACAGACATAGAGCTATTTTAGGGGTGGACGATAAAGCTACTTTAAGTGATCTAAAGAAAGTATACAGAAAGATCATGATGGAGTGGCATCCAGATAAATTTCAGGACAGTGAGGAATCCAAGAAAATGGCAGAAGAAAAATCTACTAAATTGATTGCTTCTTATCATTTCTTGGTAAGTGTTCACCCAGAAACCCATGAAGCTACATTGACTGAATATACGGCTACTATTACTGAAGCTAGCATAGATGACTTTGAATTTAAATCTGAAATTTTGAGAGTGGTATTTTCTGATGGAAATGAATATGAGTATTATGGTGTTCCAAAAGCGATTTATGTAAAGTTGGTGAATGCTGATACCCCAGATAGATTTGCAAGACGTCATATTTACAACAATTACTTGTATAGAAGTACCTCTAAAATTGTTAGAGGAATCTAATTTATTTATAAGTTTTTCTCAAACATTTGTAATTTTTCCGTGTTATATAAGGGTAGGTTACATTAATCTATTATTTTTACAAATAAACTTTTAAAACACTAGAATTAATATGGAAAACATGTCTAAAGATGGTGCTAAATGCCCTTTTACAGGTGCAACAGCTACCCCAACTCAAAGTAGTGCAGGAAATGGCACAAGAAACCAAGATTGGTGGCCTAATCAGCTAAGATTAAACATTCTTCGTCAACATTCTATTTTGACGAATCCAATGGATAGCTCTTTTGATTATGTGAAAGAGTTTAATTCTATTGATTATAAAGCCTTGAAACAAGATATCTATGATTTAATGACCACTTCTCAAGATTGGTGGCCTGCAGATTATGGCCATTATGGTCCTTTCTTTATTAGAATGGCATGGCATGCTGCTGGAACTTATCGTACAACAGATGGTAGAGGTGGTGGAGGTGCAGGTATGCAAAGATTTGCCCCTTTAAATAGCTGGCCTGATAATACCAATTTAGATAAAGCACGTTTGTTGTTATGGCCTATCAAAAAGAAATATGGTAAGAAATTGTCTTGGGCTGATTTAATGATTTTAGCAGGTAACTGTGCTTTAGAATCAATGGGTTTTAAAACTTTTGGTTTTGCTGGTGGTAGAGAAGATGTTTGGGAACCACAAGAAGATGTGTATTGGGGAAAGGAGCGCGAGTGGTTAGGAGATAAAAGATATACGGGAGATAGAGAATTAGAAAATCCATTAGCCGCTGTGCAAATGGGATTGATCTATGTGAATCCAGAAGGACCTAATGGTAATCCTGATCCGATTGCTTCAGCAAAAGATATTCGTGAAACATTTGCAAGAATGGCCATGAATGATGAAGAAACTGTAGCCTTAATTGCTGGTGGTCATACTTTTGGTAAAACACACGGTGCAGGTGATCCAGGTAAATATGTTGGGGTTGAACCAGCTGGTGCAAGTATTGAAGAGCAAGGAACTGGTTGGAAGAATACAATGGGTTCTGGTAACGGTGTAAATACAATTACAAGTGGTTTAGAAGGTGCTTGGACAACCACACCAACAAAGTGGAGTAATAACTACTTCGAAAACTTATTTGGTTACGAGTGGGAATTAACAAAGAGCCCAGCAGGTGCACATCAGTGGAAACCTAAAGCAGGTGCAGGTGCTGGAACAGTACCTGATGCACATGATGCATCAATCAAACATGCTCCAATGATGCTCACTACAGATCTAGCTTTAAGATTAGATCCTGCTTATGGCCCTATCTCTAAAAGATTTTATGAAAATCCAGACCAATTTGCAGATGCATTTGCTAGAGCTTGGTTTAAATTAACACACCGTGATATGGGACCTCGTTCTCGTTACACTGGACCAGAAGTTCCTTCTGAAGTGTTAATTTGGCAAGATCCAATTGCAGATGCAACTAAATCAACTATTGATGATAAAGACATTGCGGAGTTAAAAACGAAAATTTTAGCTGCAGGTTTATCTATTAGTGAATTAGTTTCTACTGCATGGGCTTCTGCATCTACTTTCCGTGGATCAGATAAGCGTGGTGGTGCGAATGGTGCGAGAATTAGATTGGCTCCACAAAAATATTGGGTTGCTAATAATCCTGCACAATTAACCAAAGTATTAGATGCATTAGAATCAATCCAAAAAGCATTCAATGCTGGATCTAAGCATGTATCTATGGCTGACTTAATTGTTTTAGGTGGTGTTGCAGCCATTGAGAAAGCAGCGAAGAATGCTGGACATGATATTAAAGTTCCATTTACAGCTGGTAGAGCAGATGCTTCAGAAGCTGAAACAGATGTTGCTTCTTTTGCAGTATTAGAACCTATCGCTGATGGATTCAGAAATTATGTTAAAGCAAGAACATTGGTATCTCCAGAAGAAATGTTAATTGATAAGGCTCAGTTATTAACTTTAACGGCTCCTGAATTAACTGTATTGGTTGGTGGTATGCGTGTATTGAATACCAACTATGATGGTTCTAATCATGGTGTATTCACTGACAAGCCTGAAACTTTAAGCAATGACTTCTTCACTAACTTAATTGACTTTAGCACTACTTGGAAAGAGAGTGCTACTAAAGGAATTTTTGAAGGTGTAGATCGTGCTTCTGGTAAACTTAAATTTACTGGCACAAGAGTTGATTTAATCTTTGGGTCTAATTCTGAATTACGCGCTTTAGCTGAAGTGTATGCTTGTGATGATGCAAAAGAAAAATTTGTACATGACTTTGTAGCAGCATGGAATAAAGTAATGAATTTAGATAGATTTGATTTGTAATAATTAAATTGAATTGTATAAAATAACCCTCAAGTGATTGGGGGTTATTTTTTTGCAGGACTGTCGGCTCCACTTTGTTTCGCCGACTTCCTAAATTGCGGGCGTACCCAAAGCCTCTACAAAAGCTTCGCTTTTGCTGGGCGTTTCCCTTTGTCTGCTATTGAGAGCAAGCTCTCATCACATCCAAAAGAAAACGCCCCGACACTTTGTGTCGAGGCGTTTGTGCCCAGAACAGGAATCGAACCTGCACTACCTTGCGATAACCAGATTTTGAGTCTAGCGCGTCTACCAGTTCCGCCATCTGGGCATTTTGCACCTAGGTGCTCAGCGGGATGCAATATTACGCTATCAGCGGAATTCTGCCAAAATACGATCGAGGTATTTTTTCTTGTAGTAATACTCTTTTATTTGCAGCATTGCTTCTTGGGAAATAGAATCGATTTGATCCATTTCCAAATAGTTTTTAATAGGTTCCAAGATTTCATCTTGTATAGCTTTAATTTGATCTAAAATGCTTTGTTTAGCTGCTTCACTGTCTGCTTCCATCCAACCTTCATTCAATTCCATCATCTCCATTAAAAAAGCAGGGGATAATGCGTATTTTTCTTCTGATTGGATGATCCCTTTTAATTCCAACACATAGGGCAATACTTGGTCTTTATTGTTTAACAAAGAAAATCCTTTATTGGCTAAGGCTGATCTTTCCAAAGCCTCTTCTTGCTCATAGGAATTACTTTGCGCAAATTTATCGGGGTGCGAAGCTCTTTGAATTTCCATAAAAGCTGCCCGTAATTTATTCGTATCTACTTGAAAACCAATCGAAAGTCCAAATAATGCAAAATAATCCATTGTCTAATTTCGTATATTGTGTAAAATTACCAAAATGCCGGTATTAGGCCTTATTAAAGAAGGAAAAGTTCCTAGTGACAACAGGGTGGCATTAACCCCTAAACAATGTAAATGGTTGTTAGAACAACACCCAGATTGGGATATATTGGTAGAATCATCAACTACAAGATGCTATAAAAATATAGAATACCAAAGAGAAGGCATCAAAGTGGTCGATGATATTTCAGCTGCTGATATTCTATTAGGGATTAAAGAAGTTCCAAAATCTCAGTTGATTCCCAATAAAACTTATTTATTTTTCTCTCATACAAAAAAAGCACAATCATATAATCAGGCATTGTTTCATGCAATGATGGATCAGCATATTACCCTCATTGATTATGAATGTCTTGAACATGAAGATGGTCAAAGATTAATTGGCTTTGGATTTTTTGCAGGAATTGTGGGTGCACACAATGGCATCATGGCATATGGTAATAGAACCAAAGAATTCACTTTGGGTAGGGTCAAAGATGTGAAGGATTATATGGAGTTAATTCATACTTATTTTGGTTTAAAATTACCTCCCATAAAAATTGCGGTTACAGGTTCTGGAAGGGTAGCGCATGGAATTTTAGAAATCATGAATTTAATGGATGTGCAACAAGTGGAACCGGATGAATTTAAATCCAGAACTTATCCATATCCCGTTTATGTGCATTTAAAAGGTAAAGATTTGTACCAACGAAAAGACAATGGAACTTATGAAAGAAATGATTTTCATGAACATCCCTCAAACTATGAATGTCTTTTTAAAGACTATCTTCCTCATGCAAAAATTTTAATGAATGGAGTATATTGGGAAAAAGGAATACCGCCATTGTTTACATTGGATGAACTTAAAGACGAAAGATCAGTATTAACAACCATTGCCGATATTACAGATGATGCATTTGGAAGTGTTCCTTGCAATTTAGGAGATGCTACATCAGAAGATCCCATTTATGGTGTGCAGTTAGATTCTTGTGAAAAATGTAATCCTTACAATTACAACTGTATTGATATTATGGCTGTGGGTAATTTGCCCAATGAATTGCCAAGAGATGCAAGTAGATTCTTTGGAGAACAATTGATTAAATATGTATTAGGCGATTTAGTAAATGGAGGTAATCCAATTATTGAAAAAGCTACAATGTTAGATAAAGGTAAACTAACCGATCATTATAAGTACTTAGCAGACTACGCTCAACACTAAAATTGCAAATAGTAAGCTTTCAGTAAGCTTTTGAATTCATCTGTATATTCATTGCTAGGGCCCTTGATATACAATTTATTTCTTTCAATGCTAGCTGGCTTTTCTGTTGCTTTTTTAAATTGCAAAAAACTTCTGAAAGGCAATTGCTTTTCTTTATTAAAAACGGTAGTCTCTTCAATTAATTGCAGTCCATTGGTCTCCATTAATTTTTGCATGGTATACGCACGAATAGAAGGGATGATTACATAAAAGCAACCATTATTCATTAATAGTTTTGAAACTACTTGTGCAAATGTTTCCCAGGGCAATGCTGCACTATGCGCTGCTACATTTTTTTGGTCATTGGGAGAGGGCAGATCCGATTCAAAAAAAGGAGGATTGGAAATAATACAATCAAATGTTGCAGAATTGGCTGAAGCAAAATCTTGAATAGAAGCATTTACCACTGATAATCTTTCTTTCCAAGGACTTAACGCAAAATTAGATAATGCTTGGTTTGCTGCATTCGGTTCTATTTCTACTGCCGTAATTGTTCCAAGCGTATTTTTTTGAGCAATCATTAAGCTTAATAACCCTGTTCCAGTTCCAATGTCTAAAACAGAACTAGCTTTTTGTAATGCTTCATGATGAATGGCCCATCCACCAAAAAAACATGCATCAGTACATACTTTCATTGAAGCATGTTCCTGATGCACGATAAATTCTTTGAACTGAAAATAGGTGTTCGCCATGTAGCAATAACTATTCGGAAGTTAAGCTTGCACCTATATATTCTTTATTCAATCTAGCAATGTTTGCAATAGAAATTTCTTTTGGACAAGCTGCTTCACAAGCTCCAGTATTGGTACAAGAACCAAAACCTTCTTTATCCATTTGAGCCACCATATTCAATACACGAGATTTTCTCTCTGGGGCACCTTGTGGTAATAAAGCCAAATGAGAAACCTTTGCACTTAAGAATAACATTGCAGAACTATTCTTACATGCTGCAACACAAGCGCCACAACCAATACACATAGCAGAAGCAAATGCTTCATCTGCCTTATCTTTTTCGATAGGCAAACTGTTACCATCAACAGCGTTACCAGTATTCACGCTCACATATCCTCCAGCTTGTATAATTCTATCAAATGCACTTCTATCAACTGTCAAATCTTTTACAATAGGAAAAGAGTTAGCTCTCCATGGCTCAATGGTAATAGTATCTCCATCATTGAAAGCACGCATATGCAATTGACAAGTTGTATTCGCTTGCCAAGGACCATGTGGTTTACCATCAATGTACAAAGAGCACATACCACAAATACCTTCTCTACAATCGTGATCGAAAGCAACTGGTTCACCTCCCTCTGTAATTAATTTTTCATTTAAAACATCCAACATTTCTAAAAAGGACATTTCATCTGAGATGCCATTTAATTCGTATGTTTTGAAAGCGCCTGCTGTTTGAGCATTTTTTTGACGCCATACTTTTAGTTTTAAATTCAATTCTTTATGTGACATATCTTACAAGTTATCTGTTAATGAATTAGATCTTTATTATTTATAGTTTCTTTGAGAAGGTTTGATGACTTCATACTTCAATTCTTCTTTATGTAATTGCCATTCATGTTCTGCTTTTGCTTCCCATGCAGCTACATACATAAAGTTTTCGTCGTCTCTTAGTGCTTCTCCGTCTGCTGTTTGATATTCCTCTCTAAAGTGTCCACCACAGCTTTCTTCTCTGTTTAAAGCATCAACACACATCAATTCTCCTAATTCAATAAAGTCAGCAACGCGGTTTGCCTTGTCTAATTCTGGGTTGAATTCATTGATCTCCCCTGGAATTCTAACATCACTCCAGAATTCTTTTTTCAATGCTTGTACTTCAGCAATTGCTTGCTTTAATCCTTCAGCACTTCTCGCCATACCACACTTGTCCCAGATAATCTTACCTAAGCGCTTATGGAAACTTTCAACGGATTGTTTACCATTGATGTTCTTTAAAGTTTGGATTCTTTCTGCAACAGCTTTTTCAGCTGCTTCAAATGCAGGGTGAGTAGTTGGAATAGGAGCGTTGTAAATTTCGTCTGCTAAATTATTACCTAATGTATAAGGTATTACAAAATAACCATCTGCTAAACCTTGCATCAAAGCACTTGCACCTAAACGGTTTGCACCATGATCACTAAAGTTCGCTTCTCCTAATGCATATAAACCTGGTACGGAGGTTTGTAATTCATAATCAACCCATAAGCCACCCATAGTATAATGCACAGCAGGGTAAATTCTCATTGGTACTTCGTATGGATTATCTCCTGTAATTTTTGCATACATATCAAATAAGTTGCCATACTTTTCTTTCACCACTTCCTTACCTAGTGCAATAATTTCTTCATGACTTACATTGCTCAAGCCTTTTTTGCTTGCTTCTGTTTTACCATATCTTTCAATCGCAGCAGCGTAATCTAAGTAAACAGCTTGCTTGGATGTACCCACACCATATCCAGCGTCACATCTCTCTTTAGCAGCTCTTGATGCCACGTCTCTTGGAACAAGGTTACCAAAAGCAGGGTAGCGGCGCTCTAAATAATAATCTCTTTCATCTTCTGGAATATCATTCGCTTTTCTATCATCACCTAATTTTTTTGGAACCCAAATTCTACCATCATTTCTTAAAGACTCGGACATCAAAGTCAATTTAGATTGATGATCACCACTTACTGGAATACAAGTAGGATGTATTTGAGTAAAACATGGATTTGCAAAATAAGCTCCTTGCTTATGCGCCTTCCAAGCTGCAGTTACATTAGAACCCATTGCATTGGTAGACAAATAAAACACATTACCATATCCACCAGTACATAATAATACTGCATATCCAAAATGTCTTTCTAGTTCACCTGTTACTAAATTACGAGCAATGATACCCTTTGCTGCTCCATTAACTTTTACAACGTCTAACATTTCATGACGCGCAAACATTTGCACATTACCTAATGCTACTTGACGCTCTAAAGCTTGATAGGCACCAATTAATAATTGCTGTCCTGTTTGACCTGCAGCATAGAATGTTCGTTGTACTTGCGTACCGCCAAAACTTCTATTACTTAATAATCCACCATACTCTCGTGCAAATGGAACACCTTGTGCAACGCACTGGTCAATAATATTAGTACTTACTTCAGCTAAACGATGCACATTTGCTTCACGTGCTCTATAGTCACCCCCTTTGATAGTATCATAGAATAATCTAAATACACTATCACCATCATTTTGATAATTCTTTGCAGCATTGATACCACCTTGTGCAGCGATAGAGTGAGCACGACGTGGACTATCCTGAAAACAAAATGCTTTTACTTTATAACCCATCTCACCAAGTGATGCAGCAGCAGATGCACCGGCTAATCCAGTACCTACAACAATCACTTCCATCTTTCTTTTATTAGCTGGGTTAACTAATTTACAATGACCTTTATAATCTACCCATTTGTCATCTAATTTTCCAGCAGGTATTTTAGCGTTTAACATAGTTCAATCTTTTATCAATCAGTTTGTGTAATAAGGTTTGTTGATCTGAATTATTTAATCCAATCAAAATAAAAACTAATAGGCATTAAAGCGAAAATCAATGGTATTAAAATAGAGAAACCATATCCAATGCTTGAAATTAAAGCATGATATCTTCTATTGTGAACACCAATTGTTTTGAATGCACTTTGGAATCCATGTGCTAAGTGATAAGCCAAAGATCCACATGCTAAAACATATAACACTACAATGTATGGATTGGTAAATACCAAATCCATTTCTGCATATAAATTATGTAACTCAACGCCGTTGTGATCCACAGTGCCTAAGGCTTTGATATTGCCAATACCACCTAATCTACTTGGTGTCCAAAAATGATAAATATGCGCAATTAAAAACAACAAAATCAAAGTACCTAAAATAGCCATACTTCTACTATACCACTTGCTACCTTTAGAATAATTTACTGCGTATCCAACAGATCTTTTAGTTCTGTTTTCAATCGTTAATAAATAACCTTGATAGATGTGTAGAAAAATTCCAATAAATAAACCAATTTCTAAAATTCTTGGAACTGCATTGCTGCCCATAAAATGTCCAGCTTTATTAAACATTAATCCACCATCATTTGCCCAAATGGTTGCGTTCAATCCAGCATGCACAATCAAGAAAAGAATTAGAAAAATTCCCGTGAAGCCCATGATTAATTTTTTTCCCACGGAGGAAGTAAACATTTGTTTGAAGGTCATAATTGCAGATTTTTAAAATCGATGCAAAAGTAACAAGGATTTTCTAACTACGTCTAATTCGTTCTATGATTTTGAGCCTCAATGCAAAATACCTTAACAATTTGTGCATTTAGATAGGGAATTGACCACTTGTATAAAATTCTCCATCCTTGCAGACTTTGGCTTATTTTTACCCCATGATTAAAGTGCTAACTATCCTTTGGAACAGCTTTAAAATGGCTTTACAAGAGCTTAAAGTGAATAAACTAAGAACCTTTCTTTCTTTATTTGGCATCACGATAGGCATTTTTTGCATTATTGGCGTACTTGCCACCATTGATAGTTTAAAAGGGAAGATTCAAAATGACCTAGCGAGCTTTGGGAATAATACCATCTATATTGACAAATGGGATTACGGTGGAGGACCGGAATATCCATGGTGGAAATTCATGAAAAGGCCATCTATGAAAATAGAGGAGATGGATATCATCAAAAAGAAAAGCAATTTGGCTTCCAATATGGCTTTCTTTACTTCCACTCAAGCTACTTTTACCTTTGAAGAAAATATTTTAAAGGGGGTGAACATATATGGTATTACCAACGAGTACAAAGCTGTTCAAAGTTTTAATATTGGAATGGGTAGATACTTCTCTGAAGCTGATTTTTTAAGAGGAGGACCTTTGGGTGTTATTGGTTACAAAGTAGCAGAAGAACTCTTTGGTAAAGCAGATAAAGCTTTGGGTAAAACCATTTCTTATGGTGGTAGAAGATTGATGGTAATTGGTATTATAGAGAAACAAGGAACGGCTATTATTAATGGCTTTGACTATGATAAATCTGTATTAACGACCTATCAATACTTTGCATCCATTTTTGATACAGACAACTCTAATCCTTATATCATGGTTCAAGCAAAACCAGGAGTACCTTCTGCTTTATTGCAACAAGAGTTAACTGGTGTGATGCGTCAAATTAGAAAACTGAGCCCTACGGAAGAAGATAATTTTACTTGTAATGATGTTGCTCAATTCAAAGACCAAATTGATAGTGTATTTGGTTCAATTAATAGTGGTGGATGGGCTATTGCAGGTCTTTCTTTAATTGTGGGTGCTTTTGGAGTTGCTAATATTATGTTTGTAACAGTGAGAGAAAGAACCAGTCAAATTGGTTTGAAAAAAGCCATTGGTGCAAAGAGTTCTACCATTTTATATGAGTTTTTATTGGAAAGTGCTTTCTTATGTATCATTGGGGGCTTAGTTGGATTGTTCTTGGTGTGGATACTCACTGTAGCACTAGGTTCTGTTCTACCTTTCCCTTTACATATTGCACCTAGTATTGTTGTTTTAGCTTTGAGTATTTGTATCATTTTAGGGGTTATATCAGGTATCATTCCAGCATCAATTGCTGCGAAAATGAATCCTGTGGAAGCAATTAGAACGAAGTAGTATCTTTGCGTTCTATTGAGCAAACCCATTACGATATTAGCTATTGAATCTTCTTGTGATGAAACTGCTGCATCTATTGTGGTAGATGGGAAAATTTTATCCAATTTTATTGCGAATCAAACCATTCATGAAACCTATGGTGGGGTAGTGCCAGAATTGGCAAGTAGAGCGCATATGGAAAATATTGTACCAGTAGTGGATGCTGCCATTCAAAAAGCATTTCCAGCAATCACAAAACAAGCTGCATTAGCTCAATTAGATGCCATTGCTTTTACCCAAGCACCAGGATTGATTGGAAGTTTATTAGTTGGCGCCCAATTTGCAAAGTCTTTGGCATTGAGTTTGAATAAACCATTAATTGGTGTACATCATATGCAAGCCCATGTATTGGCGAATTTGATTGATGATCCTGCTCCTTCCTTTCCATTTTTATGTTTAACAGTGAGTGGTGGACATACTCAAATTGTACAATGTAATAGTGCATCTG
>Ga0192647_100138_pt1 | contig 45737 bp, 41 predicted proteins | sample LauGreFa1BDMLBSN_2_FD_133046 | JGI IMG/M metagenome (GOLD analysis project Ga0192647, IMG submission 133046) | Freshwater lake microbial communities from Lake Michigan, USA - Fa13.BD.MLB.SN - reassembly | ecosystem: Environmental > Aquatic > Freshwater > Lake | place: Lake Michigan, USA... | reverse complement strand
GCGACGTTGGGGCAAGGCATGACCGAATACATCATCGTCGTCGCGTTGATCGCCGTCGCTGCCATTGGCGTCTACTCCGCCTTCGGCGATGTGATCCGCGGGCAGACCTCCGTGGCTGCCGTCGCCTTGTCGGGACGGACCACCAGTGCGGGCCGAACGCTGGTCACTGAGGGTCGCAACGATGCCAACGAGCAGGCCAAGACCAAGACTCTCGAGGACTTCGAAAAATGATCGTCGGCCGCGGGTGTTTCGCGTGTGGGTCGGGTGGCTTTCCGCCACCCCCGGTCGCTCGACCCCTGCGATACGCCCGCGGCCAGGCGCTGGCCTTGACCCTGCCTTTGCTCGCGGTGTTGATCGCAGCGTTATGGTGGGCGTACGACGCGGGTCAGGCCGTAACCGAGAAGCGTCGATTGGCACAAATCGCCGACGCCGCTGCGCTCGGCGCCGCTACCTGGCAGGCGCGTGCCCTGAACTTCGACGCGTACACCAATCGGGCCATCATCGCCAACGAGGTCGCGATTGCTCAGTCGGTCAGCCTTCGCGGCTGGTCGCGGTACATGAACGACTTGCTGCTCAAGACTGCGGTGCTGACGGCCTGGATTCCCTATGTGGACGTGGCTACCGCGAGTTTGCAGCGTCTGTGGATGAGTCTCGATCGAGGACTCCAACCGGGGTTGTCTGCGTTCGAGGGCGTGACGACGCTGATCGACCAGGATCTGGCCGCGGCGCAGCGCGCGATGCATCTGGCCACTGCGCAGGTTGTACCTGCCAGCGTGCGCGAAGTGCTGCGGCGCGACGATCCGCGCATCGAGTTGAGTCCTGGTGGGGAGGCCGCGTTGGTGGCGTGGCAGGTAGAGTGGACCCGCTTTGCGTCATTTTACGGTGGCGCCTGGCGATGGCGGCAAAAGGACGTGCTCGAGCGCTCACTCGATGGGTTCACGGTCAGCCGCAACAACACGTGGCGTCCATTACTTGGGGTCGACATCCTGCGTCTCGAGAAGCGCGGTGGCACTGATCTGATTGGCTTCGATACCTGGCGTGCTGTCGATACGCTCTCCGAGCACCAGCGTCGCTATCTGCTGTTCGGCCGCATGCGCGAGCAGGTGCCGCTGGTGTGGTCTGCCGTGCAAAGTGGCATGGCCACGGCAGCACGCGGACAGCACGGCAATGCGACGCAGGTGAATCCCGCGGGCTCGCGGGCAGCGCTCGCCAGCATGCGTCGCGATCGCTTTTATCGCGGACTGCCCTCCATGTGGGACTTGTCCGTGGCGCAGCGTGCGCAGTTCGATCCGCCGCGTATACCGGTTCGAATCATGCGGCGGCCTGCGTCGGCAGGCGGTGCCGCGGATGTCTTCGGCCTGCGCAGCGTCGCCGCGCTGAGCGGTGAGGCGCATGTGCTGCAGGCCGATTCGCAATCCTCGCCGCAGTCCGCTTCGGCGTCGGACACCATGTATGCCCTCGCCGTTGCCGTCAGTCAGTTTTCCCGCTCGGTGGCGCGCACCGATGGAGCGGTCGAGAAGCCGAGTCTTTACGCACCGTTTTGGTACTCGCGCATGGCATCGTCCACCGTTGCGGAGCGAGTGCTCATGGCCACCGTGGATGGCGATCCCTTATGGATCGCCAGCCTGCCCCGATGAGCTGCGCGATGCGTCACGGTCTCGCCTGTCGACCCGCCCGCGGGCAAGCGCTACTCGAGACGCTGCTGGTGGCCATGTTGGCCGTGCCTCTGCTGCTCGGTACTTTGTTCCTTTTCGAGCTGCAGGCAGCACAGCAGGCAACGCTGGCCGCCGCTCGCCAGGCTTTGTTTCAGCATCACTATGCACGCGGCACCATCAGCGCGGAGGAGGCTGCGAGCGATGCACGCCGTGAGCACCTGGAGTCGCTGTTTGCGTCCGGCTTGGGGGCCGCATCAGGCGCTCAGGTGTCTCTGTCAGCCGTGGTCCCGCCCCCGAGTATCCAACAGATCGAGGATATCGCGTTCACCTTGCTCGAGCCCGCCCGAGCTTTGGGAGCCGGTTCTTTCGATCTCGCGCGAGCCTCGGCCATGCATGCGACGGCGAGGATTGAGGTGACAAGCCCGGCGAGCCTGCAGCTCGTTTTGGACGAGCCTCGTATCACGCTGGAGGAGAGCCTCTCGAGCCTGTATGACGATGGGTTCGCCATCAGTCGAGAGGCAGCCGCGGATAGAGTCGCGGGCCTCTCGGTGACGGGCGCGCTGCGCGAATGGACCGAACCGATGCGCGCAGTGACCGGGGCGATCGCGTTGCTCGAGCCTGCCTTTGCCAAACTCTGCATCGGTCGCATCGATATCGACGTCGTACCCGCGGATCGGCTGCAGGGCGCCGCAGCGACGGATCTGAGGAACCACCCATGCTGAAACGTTCCTCCCGTCGCATCGCGGCGCGCTGGTTGGTTTCCGCCATGTCGCTTGCCGCGATGCCTCAGGGGCTCGTCAGTGCCGCGCCCCAGCTTGTGGGCGAGGCGACTGAGTTCGATATTCGCGTCAACGGCGTGCCGCTGCGAGCTCGGGCTATCCGTGTAGCGTTGCCCCGTCAGGCGCTGGTCGCCGCGCTGCTGCGCGAGTGGGCCGAGATGGCTGCAGGGCCTCCGCTGCATGTTGAAACGGTGCAGCGCACGATCCTCGGCAGGCAGGTCGGGTTCCTGCACGAGACGGTTACGCTGAAGGCCATCGATGCTTCGCGGACCGAGGTGCATGTAGCCGTGCGTGACCTTCGTGAGCCGGTTGCCGCTCAACCCAGACTACCGATCGTGCTGCCGCGCTCATTATCGTTGTTGAGCGTGGTCGAGCAGGGAGCCGGGCGCGGCGCTGCGCAGACGGTGTCGCTGTCTTCGCGTGTCGCCGTGTCCCACACAGTTACCGCGTTCGCGACTGCCCTGCGTGCAGCAGGCTGGTCGTTGAGCCCGGCCTTCCGTGCGCCATCGCAGCGCGGCGTGGTGCTTTGGGCCACTCGCGAGGATAGCCAGATGCAGGCTGTTGTCGTACCGAGCGGAGAAGGCAGCACCGTGATTGCGCAGGTCTCCGTCCATGCGCGGTAGCGCCATGTGCGGTAGCGAGCCCAGGTGTCGTCGCTCGTTTCATCGCGCGGCGAGCGGCCAGGTGATGGCCGAGTTCACTCTCATTTGCGTGCTACTCGTGCTGGTGCTGGTCGTGCCGTGGACCGACGACATGTCGCCTGCGGAGCAACTGCTGCAGGCGGTGGTTAAGGCCGCCGTGTCGTTTCGGCAGTGGTTGCTAGTGGTGTGAGTGCGCGAAAAAAACGCTTGGGGAGTACCGCGATGGGGATGTTTCGCTTCAATTATTCGATGCTGTTGTTGCTCGTCGCGCTGGTGTGCGGTGCGCTGGCATTCGTCGGCGCGCGGCGCTATCTCGCGGAGAGCACGGCTGCCGTGCGCCAGAGCTGGGAGCAGCGCTACAGTCCGGTGCCCGTACTCGTGGCTGCACGCGATCTGCCGGCTGGTCGCAGCGTGCAGGTGGCCGACCTCGCGCGCCGCTCGGTGCCGTCGGCGTTCGTACCGCGCGGCGCATTTCGCCCCGAGGACATCGCTCGCGCCACGGGCAAGCCGTTGCTCGTTCCGCTCGGCGCGGGTGAGCCGGTCGTCGTCACACAACTGCTGCAGCAGGCCGACCCGACGTTGGCAGCTCGGCTGCGCGGCGGTGCTCGCGCCGTCACCGTACCCGTCGACGAGGTCAGTTCACAGGCGGGATTAGTCCGTCCGGGCGATCACATCGACCTGATGCTGGCCGAGGAGCGTACCGAGGGTAACGGGCGTTGCGTGCTCGTGCGACCGCTCCTTGAAACCGTCAAAGTGTTGGCCACCGGACAACGGCAAAGCGATCCTTCGCGTAGTGCCGAGGCCGCGCTGCGTGGTGGCGCTGACGAGTCGGTTGATTATTCGACCATCACCCTCGACGTTACGCCCGAGCAGGCGCAGCAACTGGCCATCGCCCTGCGGATCGGCGAGTTGATCCCCATGTTGCGCGGCGAGTCTGATGTGCATCCGACGCAGCTCAGCTCGCGCGCCTCGGGCTCGAGTGCTTGCACATCCGTTGGCGTCAAGACGGTTGAGGCACGCCGCCAAGCACGCGGTCACAGCATCGAGGTGATGGTGGGGGGTGATGCGGCACCTACCAAGGCACGTCATTGGTTTCCTGGGGGCTGAGTGCAGCGCATCGCGGCCCTGTGCAACGCAATGCAAAACAGATCGACATGACCACGGTCAACCCGAACGTTCAACGAGCACGATCAATGAGCACGAACAATGCGAGACACCGACCATGAAATATCTGCGCTGGATTCTATTGTGTGTGCTGCCGTGCATCGGCGCCGTCGCGCAGACGGCCGCGTCGCTGCCCGACGGTGCGCCGATCAACCTGTTCGTCGGCGACAGCCGCGTGCTCGAGGTGGCCACCACGCGCATCGCCGTCGGTAACGGCAAGGTGCTGTCAGCGGCGCCCGTGAGTCCACAGCAGGTGGTGCTCATTGGGCAAGCACCGGGTAGCACTGTGCTGCAGCTATGGTTGCGCGACGGATCGCAACGCCGCATCGAAGTGGTGGTTACGGCGAGTGACTTGCAAGCCACTCTGCGAGCGGTGCAGGGCATGCTGCAAGGTGTCGAGGGCGTGGATGCCCGTCTTGCCGGGCAGCGCATCCTTCTCGAAGGCGATAGTGCCGATGCGCGCGCACGCGAACGCGCTGCAGCGATTGCAGGCATTTTTCCCGGAGTCGTCATCGACTTCGTCGGCAAGCTCGGCTGGGAAAGCATGGTGCATGTGGACGTGCGCATCGTCGAGTTTAGGCGCGGTCGGTTGCGCGAGCTTGGCATCCGTTGGCGTGACGAGATCAACGGGCCGAGTGCGGGAGTGATCGCCGATTTTGTCCACAACGATCGCTTTCGAGTCAGGCCGGAGAATGACCCGATTCCCGAGGCGGCTTTTGATCCACTGCCGGCGCGCACGGCCGCACGCGCTTATCTGGGCGTTTCCGCGGTCCTTGATTCGCGTCTGCGAGCGCTCGAGGAGACAGGCGAAGCGCTGTTGGTGGCTGAGCCACGATTGAGTTGTCGCAGCGGCGGGGCGGCGCGCTTCGTCGCGGGCGGCGAAATACCCGTCCCGGTCACCAACAGCGTGGGCGCGACCGATGTCGAGTTTCGCGAGTACGGCGTCATCCTTGACGTCAAGCCGGTGGCCGACGCGCAAGGAGCGATCTTCGTCAGGGTCGAAACCGAACTCAGTCAGGTGGACAACGCGCAGCGAGTAGCTGGGATTCCAGGCCTGCTGAAGCGGCGGTCGGTGACTGACGTCAACCTGCGCAGCGGCGAGACCGTAGTGATCGCAGGTCTCGCCAATCGGCAGCGCAGCATCGACACCTCGGGTGTCCCAGCCCTCGCGCGAATCCCCGTCATGGGGCGCTTGTTCGGTGTACGCGGAAACAGGGCTGATGAATCCGAGCTCGTGATCTTTCTGACACCCCGCATCGAAAGTGCGGAGGCGCCGGCCGACGCACCGGAACTACTGCAAAGGACCCAAGAGCGCATTGAATCCTTTGGCCGCAAGGGGGCCTGAGATGCAGGCACGAATCATCGATCGACAGGGCCAAACGCGGACCGTGCCCTTGATAGTGGGTGCGCAGTGGATCGGCTCCGGGGAAGATTGTTCGATTCGCGTGCGCGGCACTGGCGTCGGCGTGCACCACGTGCGCCTCGAATTGTGCGCTGAGGGTCGATACAGCATCGTCGATCTCGGTTGTCCGGCGGGAACGCGAGTGAACGGCGAGCGTGTGGTCACGGCGGGGCCGCTGGGGCCTTGGGATGTGGTTCACGTCGGCGATTGCGACATCCGCATCGAGGCAGCCGAGCGCATCGCGCCGGTGGCGGAGCCAGCTGACTCGGAGTTACGCCTTGGCATCGATTCGGGCGCGAGGTCAGCGCCGATCTCGCCTTGCTCAGATAGGCCTGCGGGCTCGCAACCCCCGCCGGCGCACTCGGCGGCCCGCCTCGAGGCCGCGGGACGTTTGCACAAGCGACTGCTTGCGCAGTTTGACCTGCGACGCCACGACGTCGCCAGCATGTCCGACGCGGCGTTGCGTGAGCTTGCCACCCAGTTGCTGCAACCGCTGCTCGCCGATGAGGCAACGCGCGCCGGCTGCAGCCCCGCCGAGCTGCTGCGATTCGTACTCGATGAGGCGCTGGGACTGGGGCCGCTCGAGTCGCTGCTCGCCGATGACGAGGTCAGAGAAATCATGATCAACGGCGCCGGGCTAATTTTCGTCGAGCGCGGCGGTCGCTTGCAGCGCGCGGATACGTGCTTTAGCGGTGAGCCGGCGTTGCGCGGCATCATCGAGCGTATCGTCACGCCTATCGGGCGTCGCGTCGATGATGCGTCGCCCATGGTCGATGCGCGCTTGCCCGACGGCTCGCGTGTCAACGTGGTGATTCCTCCACTCGCCGTTCGGGGCACTTCCGTGACGATACGCAGGTTCGGTCGGCGGCGACTGACGGCCGCAGACTTGCTGCAGGGTGGGGCGCTTGATGTCGCCATGCTGGAGTTCCTGCGAGTCTGTGTCGAGCAGCGCCGAAACATCCTCGTATCGGGCGGCACGGGTTCGGGCAAGACCACCCTGCTCAATGTGCTCTCGAGTCTGATTCCCGCCGGCGAGCGCGTGGTCACCATCGAGGACTCGGCCGAGCTCGCCTTCGATCATCCCAACCTCGTGTCGCTTGAGACACGCCCCCGCAACATCGAGGGTCGCGGTGAAATCACGATCCGCGATCTGGTTCGCAACTCCTTGCGAATGCGCCCCGATCGCATCGTGATCGGCGAGTGTCGTGGTGGTGAAACCCTGGATATGTTGCAGGCGATGAACACCGGTCACGATGGCTCGCTCAGCACCGTGCACGCAAACAGTCCGCGAGAGTTGCTTTCGCGCCTCGAGGTGATGGTACTGATGTCCGGCGTCGATCTGCCTGTGAGTGCAATCCGCGAGCAGATCGCAGGCTCTGTGCAAATCATCGTGCATCAGGCGCGTTATCCCTGTGGGGCGCGCCGCATCACTCGCATCACCGAATTGACAGGGGTGATCGCGGGCACGATCCAGACGCAGGACATCTTTCGCTTTGTCGCCGAGGCGCCTGATGTCAACGGGCGCAGTCGCGGCCGATTCGAGGCCACGGGGCATGTGCCACAGTTTTACGAGGAACTGCGTCGCAGCGGTCGTACCCTGGATTTGGGGTTGTTCGGCGCGGCGGCAGGTGATCGATGAGCGCGACCGGCTGGCTGATTGCGGCCGCATTCGCCACCGTCGCTGCGCTCGCGGGTGTCGTGGGTGCCACGGCGTTACGCTGGGGAACGGAGCGGCATTCGGCGCGACTGTCGCATCTGAGCGGTGTGCGGTTCGCGGAGCTCTTTTTGTTCCTCGACCCGGCGCAGTTCATCAAGCTCAACCTCATTGGGCTACTTTGCCTGCCGCTACTGAGCTGGCCATTGGTCGGAGCCGTAGGCTCGGGCGTGATTTTTGTTCTGATTCTCGTGCTGCCGGGCGCAGCCTATCGTTGGCTACATGCACGACGTCGGCAAGCCTTGCAGACACAGCTACCGGATGTGGCGACTGCACTGGCCTCGGGCCTGCGCTCTGGCTTGAGTCTTGGACAGGCCATGGACCAGGTGGTCCGTTACCAACCGTCGCCGGTGGCGCAGGAGTTCGCTCTGATGCTGCGCGAGCACCGCGTTGGTCTGCCACTTGATCAGGCCTTGCAGGGGTTGGCTGAGCGCAGTGGCTTGCACGACTTCCATCTGCTGGTGGCCACCTTGGGCATCGCGCGTGATCTCGGCGGCGGTCTCGCCGAGGCGCTCGAGCGTTTCGCATCGACGTTACGACGGCGTCTGGCGCTCGAGGAGCGGATTCGGGCGCTGACTGCGCAGGGACGCCTGCAGGGCTTAATCATGGGCGCCTTGCCGCTCGTGCTTGGATGGGTGCTCTACTTGATGGAGCCGAGCGTGATGGGCCGCATGCTGCACGAACCACTCGGTTGGCTCGTGCTCGTCCTGATCGTCGTGCTCGAAGCGGCCGGGTATCTGTTGATCCGGCGAATCGTGGACATACGAGTCTGAACGGGACGCATCGAGCAAGCCATGAGCCAGGCTGATCTGCTCTCTGTTTTGGTGCCGTTTACCGCCATGCTGGGCATCGCAGCCCTGCTTCTCTGGTTGTATTCGGTGGTGCGAAAGGCCCGACCTGCAGCGCGCTCGATGCGAAGGTCTCTGCGCCGCACGCGGAGTTTGCCGTTGTGGCTGCGACTGCTGCTGCCGTGGTCTGGCGCGATAGTGCGCGTGGTGGGGCCAAGACTGCCGCTGACGCTACGCCAAGGGGTGCAGTGGATGCTGCGTAGGGCAGGGCTCGACGAGGACTTACTGCCACAACAGTTCGTGGTGGTGGCAGCCTTGATCCCGGCGAGTGCCGCCGTACTGCTCGGGATGGCGGGCGTTTCCGGCGTGGCGCACTGGCTTGCCGCGCTGCTCATAGCAGCTTTGCCATGGCTTTGGTTGCGCGATGCAGGTCGTCGACGTTGCGATGAGATCGTGCGGGACTTGCCGCTCTACGTGGATATGCTCACGCTGGCCCTCGAAGCAGGTGGAGCGCTGAGTGTGGCGCTGCGGGTGGCCACCGAGCGTTCGCCGGATAGCGTTTTACGGCGGGCTTTCCAGCGGGTGCAGGGTGATCTGCGCGCCGGACGAACGCGCGCCGAGGCGTTGCGCGCCTTGGGTGAGCGGCTCGATGTGCCCTCGGTGACGCCGCTGATCGCGGCACTGATCCAGGCGGACGCGAGCGGCGGCAGTCTCGCTGCGGTGCTGCGCGCGCAGTCGGAGCAGCGGCTGAACGAGCGCTTTTCACGTGCGGAGAAGTTGGCGATGGAGGCGCCGGTGAAAATGCTGGCACCGCTCGTGCTGTGCATCTTCCCGTGCACTTTTCTTGTTCTTGGCTTTCCGATCCTGATTCGTTTTCTGGCCAGCGGATAATCCGTCCCGTGGTGCTGCCGAAGTTTTACGTCGACGGTCGGTGTACGACGCTGCGCGTATGCATGGCGCGGACGTTCGGTGAACGGACCTTCGGGATGCTGCGTTCGCATCGCTGGCAACGATTCGAAGTGCTGTGTTTGCCACGCTGTACGGCCGTACATACTTGCTTCGTGCCGCTGCCGATCGACATCGTGTTCACCGATCGAACGGGACGGGTGTTGCAGGTCGTGGCGTCGCTCGCACCGTGGCGGGTTGCCCTGATGCCCAAAGCGGATTCGGTCTGGGAGCTGCCCGAGGGAGTCGCGCAACGTCACTCGATCGAGCAAGGCGTTCGGCTGCAGGCTTGGCTGTCATGTTGAGCGCGCGCTCGCGAACTCGCGGCGTTTCGACCGTGGAGTTCGCTATCGTGGCGATGCTTGTTTTGTTGCCGTTGCTGACGTCGGTGATGGAGTTCGCGCAACTCGCCGTCGCTCGACACGCGCTTGGGTATGCGGCCACCGAGGTTGCGCGAGGGCTTGAAGCCGAAGCCCCTGAGGTGAGCACGTTTTCATCGGGTGACACATCCGCTTGGCTAGGGGACGAACTGCGGGTGCGGCGCATCGTGGGCCTTGCCCTGTTGCCGCTGTTTTCGCAAGGAGAGCCGCTGGACGGCTCAACGAGCGCGCTGGCAGGTGTATTCGCGCGCTCGGTTGCCGAGACGCTGCGTCCCGACTTGCTGCGGATCGACTTGCAGGAGATTCCCGCGACGTCGCCGTCGTCGGCACGGTTCGTAAGTTTGCATCGGGTGACGTTGCGGTATTGTCGGGAACTGTATTTCGCACCGATCAGCGATCTTCTGCCTGCGGTGCTGCGCGCGACCACCTTCGACCCCTTCGATCAATGGTGTTTCGCCAACGCGCGCATGCCGATCAGCGCGAGTGCCGTATTGGTCAGGCCGCGGATCCTCGCCGTGTCTCAAGCGCGCGTGGTCGGTTCGCTCGACTGAGTGAACGAAGGTACGGGCGGCTCGTCCACCCGAGCCTGCCATTCGTCCCGTGTGTCGATGTCGCGCGCAGCACTGTCCATTGGCACCTCGGTGACCTCGGCGAGAGTGCGTAGCAATACCCGTGCGCCTTGGTCACCGTGCAGGTGGAGCAGGGCGGGCCGAAAGGCGGCAGGGACGATGCATGGTGCACCTCGTGTATGGGCGTAGGCGGCCGCGGCAGCTCTGTCGGGCGCGGCGCGCCAGGCTGCAATCAGTCGTTGATAGTCGTCGATGCCGATGTCGGGTTGATCCGCCAGGGCAATGAGTAGACCGGCGTCGGCAGACTCCACCGAGGCCAGACCCGCGCGCAGCGAGGCGGCCAGCCCTTCGCTCCAATCCTCGTGGCGGACCACGGTCGCGCCACGGGTGTTGATCCCTGCGCTGATCTCGGCCGCGTACGCGCCGAGCACGATGGAGAGGCTGTCGGCCCCAGCGTTCGACAGGGCATCGATCACCCACTGGAGCATCGGCTTGCCGTTGATCGGCGCGAGGGCCTTGATGCCCCCAAAGCGGCGGGATGCACCGGCGGCAAGCACGAGTGCGTGCAGCGGCGCTTCGCTGCGTGCCGTGTGACGCGCAGCGGATGACACCGCCGCTGCAGTTTGTGTCAGCGCTGCGGTCATCCGTTCAGCCGCCGCGCGAGTGGGTTGGCCGGCGAATCAGCCGCCGGCCGCCTGCAGCGTCGCTTGCGGCGAGCTTGCTCGCGGAGCAATTCGTGGTGCCTCGTCCAGAACCCAGGCATTCGTTTCGCGACGAGCCGGTGAGGGGATCGCGTAGATCACATCGCCCTGCTCGCGCGCTGCGCGCACTGCAGCCATGTCGAGTTTCCAGCCGCGCGCCTCGAATTCGTCGAGTTTGTCGCGGTACTGCAAGATCACCTTGTCGGCCGGCATCATGAGCTCCTTGGCCCGCGACGGCGGTGTCAGGGTCGGCTTGACGTTGTTCATCACCTTGATGTCTTGCGAGGCGATGAACATGTTGCGCTCGTTGATTTTCTTGTCGAGCCAGGTGTTGATGCGCGGCTTGATGAGACGTCCGATGGCGCCCATCTTGCTGTTCTTGAAAAAGCCGATGTTGCGCTGGTTGAGCAGGAACACGCGAGTTCGGTTCTCGTCGATCGGCGCCTCGAACATGTACTGGTGCATCGCGGTCTTCGGCGAGAAGTTGATGTACGTCCACATGTGGTTAGGGCCGTAGGTGCCGGAGCCCGCCTCCATCTTGCCGCCTTCCTTGCGGAACTGCCGCATGATGGGGTTCTTGAGCGGTGGCGCGTCGAAGGTCGACAGGAAACCATAGCCCCACGGGTTGTTCTGGTGCGGGCGAAGCTCCGTCATCAGGTAGCTGTCTTCACGCTCGCCCTGATAGCCATGCGTCGGATGAACGTATTCATTGTGCGCGGGGTCTAGGCCGTTCTCGATCGACCGCTCGTAGTGGTAGTTGATTTCGAACACGACCAGCGTCGAGCGCCACGCGTCCGTGCCGTGTTCATCGACCGGCATGATCGGCGGGCGTTGGTCCGCCGGTAGATCGCCGAGGAACGCGAACAGGATTCCGTATCTTTCTTCGACCGGATAGGCGTCGACACGAGCCCGCGGCGGTGGCTTCGTGGTCTTGCCGATCGAGGGAATACGGGTGCAGACACCATCGCGGTTGAAGCGCCAGCCGTGGTAGGGACATTGCACCGTGCCATCTTCCTTGCACTTGCCGCCCGACAGCGACGCGCCACGGTGCACGCAGGTATCGGAGAGCACGGCGGGCTTTCCTTGCTCGTCGCGGAAGACCACGAAGTCGTGCGCCAGGATCCTGACCTTCTGCGGCGTGGGTCCGAGATCTTCGGAGCGCACCACCGGATACCAGAAATTCATGTACATGAATCGACCTCCCTGCCGAAAATTCCCGTTTGCGTTCTACGCCATGTTGCCCAATGAAACCAGTATGGTAACGCGGTATCGTCCACCGACCGGACGTGGGATCGGACGACGCGCTATAGTCCGGCGCGCGGGGATGTGGGTTGCAAGGGAGGGACGGCAATGAACGAATCTACATCGGCTTCGTCGCGAGCCGCGGGGGATGCGATCGAGTTTCAGGGCGAAGAGGCGCGGCTCGGTCAGGCGGTCGCCTTGGCTTTGCGCACGCTCAAGGACGGTATTCCTTACCAGCACGAAATGAACGATGCGCTGGTCAAGATGCACCTTAACTCTGTGCAGTTCGCAAAAAATAAAGGGCTTTCGAAACAATATGTTGAGCACGATATCTCGATGATGCGCCCGACACTGGAGCGCATCCGGGCTTCCGTGCTTGCTGGGAACGATTCCGAGCTTGCCCTGCACGGGATCTTTGATCGCACGAGTTGTTTCTACCAACTCTGCCTTGACCTTGAGGTCTCCCCGGGGCGGCGCCGTTTCACCTTTCCGTACAGCCACGTGCTCGCGATTTCCCGACGCATCGGTCAGTTTGATCTGACCGATGCGGAGCTGCACGAGATCTGGCTCAAGCCGCGACTCGAAGGCTACGGCCAGGCGATCGGGGTCCAATTCAACGTGTCGGACATTAATGCCGAGGGCAAGGTGACGGTGTCGGTGTTGCGCTGAGACGTTTGCCCGCGGGGTTGCGGCCTGTCCGCCTAGTGGATAAGTCGCGCGTGTCGCCGCGACCGCTCCGAGCGTCTGGTGATAGAAGCCCCCTATAGCAGCGGGTACACGCTGCGAGACTAACGGGGGTTGATATGTCTAAGTTCGCCAGGGCGACCCATGCCCTATGGGTTGCACCGTTGACGCTTTGCATCTCCTTGCCGGTAAGTGCGCAGGCACCGGATGATGGGGCCACGCTGGAAGAGATCGTGGTCACCGCGCGAAAGCGCGAGGAAAACCTGCAGGATGTGCCCATCGCTGTCACGGCAATTTCAGCCGATACGCTGCAGCGCGAGGGCATCAAGGACATCGAAGGCGTCATCGATCGCGATCCGAGCCTGAGTTTCGATCGCGGCATCGCCCCTTACGACACTCGCATCGTCATCCGCGGCCTGTCGCCGACTCGCGGTCGGCCGAACGTGGCGACGCTCGTCGATGGTATCGACGTGTCCAGTGAGGCCATCGGTGTCGCGGGTGGTTCGCTGTTGATTAACCCAAGGCTCGTCGACATCGAGCGCATCGAGATCGTAAAGGGTCCGCAAAGTGCGTTGTACGGTCGAAGCGCCTTCGCAGGCGCGATCTCCTACATCACGGCAGATCCGGACGATGAGGTGTCGGGGAGTGCCTCCGCCGAGTTCAACGAGCATGATGCGTTCGACGTCAAGGGCAGTCTGTCTCTGCCCATCAGTGACACGCTGGGCATCCGAGTCAACGCCTACAAATTCGACGACCGCGGCGTCTATCGCAACAGTATCGGCGGCGAGCACGTCGGCGGTGGGGATGGCCTAGGTGGGTCACTGACGCTGAAGTGGGCGCCGACCGACAGCTATTCTTTAAAGCTGCGTTCCGAGTTCTCCGACGATCACTTTGGTCAGCCTGCACAGGCGAATGTCGCCTTCAACGGGGTTGCCATCGTTCCGGCGGCTGCGTCGAGTTGCCGAACCTACTCGATTGCCAATCCAGCAGGCGGCACGCTGGTCGCAACAGGTCCCGTGCTCGATGCGTCCTGCCAGTTCGTTGATGCCAATGCGGCACTGCCGGCGAATACGCTGAATCTGGCGCGTACTTTCCAGACCGCAGTGCTCGGCGCGGCGCCGACGACGATCACTCCGGAGATGGTTTTCGACGACATGAATGTGCCGTCTTTCAGAGGACAAATGGTGCGGAGCAACCAGCTCGCCGTGACCTATAACCCGGACTTCACGCGTTCGCGCGACAACGGGCTCACCGGGCCCGCGTTCACGGGCACGGATCGCGAGGTGACGCGGTTCTCGGCGGTGCAAGAGCTGAACGTAGCGTTCGGTACCTTCGCGTCGTTGACGGGTTACACGCGAGCCGAAGTGGGCACCGATCTGGACTTCGACAAGACCGCGCGCACCGTCATCCAGCAAAACATCAAGACCGAGAGTCTGACCAAGCAGGTCAGCCAGGAGCTGCGCTTCACCTCGGATTTCGAGGGACCGCTGCAGTTCATCACTGGCTATCAGTACTGGACCGAGCGTGCTGATCAGACGGATCGCAACAGCATCTTGTTCGGTGCAGGCACGTCTTGTCCGTTGCTGTCGATTCCGTTCCCACCGCCAGGGCGCTTGCTCTGTGCGACTCAGGCGTCGCCAGTGGGTCGAGCCTACACGGAAACCAGCGTGTCACCGTACATGGACGATGCGGCGGCGGCACGCCAACCGTCTCTGGTCAATCGCAAGGTGGATCACCAGTCGTTCTATCTCGAGTTCGAGTGGGATGTCAGCGAGACGTTTCGCCTGATCGGCGAGGCGCGCTACATCGACGAGGACAACGAGGTCGAGGGGCCGGTGACGGCCGGCAACCAAGGCCCCGGCACTGTGATCGTCTGCGGTGCGACGGGTGATTGCCGCACGGCAGCATCGATTCCGTATGCAGCCCAGCCTGGGTTGCCCGCGACCTTCGCCGGCGCAACACAGATTCGTCGGCAGAGTTTCACGCGGAACGACTCGTACATCACTCCGAAGGCAACGGTGCAGTGGCAGCCTTCGGATGATCTGAACCTCTACGGCTCCTACTCGATCGGCAAGAAGCCGGGTGGCTTCGGTACCCTGACGATCGGAGCGTTCGGCCTGCCGAGTCGCGAGGATGTTGAGTTCGATCCGGAGCGCATCAAAGTTTACGAGCTCGGTGCGAAGTGGACCTCTCCAGCGCGAAACGTGCAGTTGACGGCGTCCGCCTTTATGCAGGACTTCACCGACAAGCAGGTGAGTACGCAGGTCATCATCGGCAACACGCTCGGCAATCGCATCACCAACGCCGGTGGTGCCGAGTTGCAGGGGCTCGAACTGTCTGGACTGTGGCGTGCTTCAGAGTATCTGACGGTGGGTTTTGGTCTCACCCATTTCCTGAAGTACGAGTTCACCGACTACACCACGCTCTCGGCGGGCGCCGCAGAGGTCGCGCGTACAGGGAACTGCACCCCGGTGACGACGGTGATCGTCACGGCGGGCGTCAACCAGGCGAAGACAACCTGTGCTGTGAGTCGCAATGGCAACAAGATCGAGGACACGCCCGAGACGGCGGCAGCCTTGAATCTGGGTTATCGCAGGCCGTACGGCAGCAACGGCAACTATTGGTTCGCTGATGCCGATATGTCTTACGTGGGCGAGCGGTTCATCGAAGATGACAACACGATCTGGCTTGAGGCGTACACCAACCTGAACCTGCGCTTCGGCCTCGGTAACGACACGTGGAGTGCCACGCTGTTCGTCGACAACGCGACTGATGACGATAAGGTCAAATCAGCGGGCTCGGGCCCGGGCAACGCATTCGCCGACGCGCGCGCAGCGCCTCGGATCGGCACAGCCGGCGCATTGCCCGCGAACCTGACCAATCCGGTCTCTGCGTTTGGTCTCGCGATACCGACGGCGGTGTTCGCTGAGATGCCGCGGCCGCGTACGATCGGTCTGCGCGTCAATTACAAGTTCTAAGACCGCGCGAAGAATCGTTGCCGGGAAGATCAATCAACGGCGTCCGCCGGGGCACACGAGGGGGGGGCTGCCCGTCGCTAGACGGGTAGCCCCTCGCGTTCAGGGTGAAGCGATTCAGTCACGCAGAGAGACACTCGCGAGGTAAGCCATGACGAACACGACACGACGCGACGCGATGAGGCGCGGCGTTGCAGCGGGTGCGGCATTGACGCTCGGGGGCGGTTTTGTCACCGGCTGGGGTGGCCAGTTACCCAGCGCGACGGGCGTGTCATCGGGAGACGGTGGGATGCCTGATTGGTCGGACCCTAAAGTCAATCTGCGCAACATCGTGCGCATGCAGGGGAGTCTTCGCGAGGAGGACGTGCCGTGGTGGTTTACGGGCGTGATCTTCGGCGTGCGCGGTGAGTCTGAAACGCCGCGGCCGCTGGTGCGTTTTGAGGGCATGGAGATCTACTGGTTCAAGCACCTTGCCGACGGTTTCATGCTCGGTGGTCACACGGTCACCTTTTTCCGTGACTACGAGAGCGGCGAATTTCTGCGCGAGTTTCGTAATCCTTATACCGGCCGCACCGATCAGGTAAACCCAGCCGTGCAGGGCGGCAACCTCGGATTCAACTACAGCACTCGTGGTATCTGGCCCGTTCGTCTGAGCGGCGAGCCCATTTCGCCGCCCGTCGAAAAGTCGTTGCGTTTGCAGTGGCATGCTTTGGGGAACCACGTGTGGTTGCAGCATCAGACGGTCTATCCGCCGGGTATGCCGGCGATGCACGGGCAGCGACAGACCTTGTTCGGTTCACGCGCCGAGTTTCTCGATCAGAAAATCGATGCGATATCGAGCAGCTTCTCGTCGACGGTCTTCATGGGCTGGTTGAAGTGGATGGACATGAAGGACCAGCCAGGACACGTGATTTGGCATGCCTCGGGCGTCAAGTTGCGCAACATCAGTGAGTTGCCGCGTGAGTACCGCGAGCGCGCGGAGCGCGAGTACCCCGAGAGGATGAGCGCACGTCCGAAGTCGACATGACCGAGCGGAGGTATCGCGATGCGGCGACACCGCAACATCGCGACATCGCTTGCTGCGGCGTGTTGCCCGCTTGCCACGCGTGCAGTGCAACCAGCGGACAGTGGAGCGCGAGGCTGCTTAGGCCATTTGACGGCCTCCCACGCCTGTAGCAGAGTGGAGTCGCCGTGGCAGGTGCACGACAGAGGCACCGCCCTCGGCACGACGATGGGTCGTTCTCGTAACTTTGGGGGTCAAGCTCATGAAGAAATTCACACCACGGGTGCGTCGTGGCGTTGTGGCGTTGACAGGCGTACTCGGCGTTGCCGTGGCCATGCCGGTCGTTGCTGACGATGCAGGTCTCGAGGAGATCGTTGTCACGGCACGCAAGCGCGAGGAGAACCTGCAAAACGTTTCGATGTCCATCACGGCCATCTCGGCCGCGGAGATCGAGAAGCTTGGCATCGCGGATATCGACGATGTGGCACGGCTCGACGCCTCGCTGATCTACGACAAAGGTTATTCCGCTACCGATAACCGTATCTCGATCCGCGGTCTGTCGCCGACGCGCGGGCGCGTGAACGTCGCCGTGCTGGTCGATGGTATCGATACCTCAAGCGAAAGCATTTCTTTTGGTGGCGGTTCATTGCTCGCGACCAACCGGCTGCTTGATTTGCAGGCGGTGGAAATTGTCAAAGGTCCGCAGTCGGCTCTGTATGGTCGCAGCGCGTTCGCGGGTGCCGTGCAATACGTGACTAAGGACCCGTCGAAAGTGTCCGAGGGCAGTCTGCGCGGTTCCTACGGTGATTACGGTCGTTACGATCTGACCGGTAGCTGGAGCGGTCCGTTGACCGAAACCTTCGGTGTACGCATGAACGCCGTGTACTGGAGTCAGGACGGCATCTACAAGAACCAGGTCACAGGCCGCAAAGTTGGCGATGGCGACGGCTGGGGTATCGCGTTCACTGGCAAATGGGAGCCCAGCGAGTCGAGCAGCCTGAAACTGCGCGTCGAATATGCGGACGATCATTTCGGTCAGTTCCCGACCGCGCAGATGCCCATCAACTCGTTCGACGCTCGCCCGACTGCGGGGTCGGACTGTCTGGTCGTCGGTAGCGGCGCAACGGTGGCCGCGGTGGGCGGGCGTTGTCCGACCGGCAGCCAGCGCGTGTATTCGCCGACCACTGTGTTGCCGCCGGGCACGCCGTTGCCGCCGGGATCATTCACCTATCCGGGCACGTTCTACGGCAGCAATCACGTGTATTCATCGTTTGGCGCCGTTCCGGCCGCAAGCAAGCTTGCGGTACGGCTCGACCCGAACCCGGTGACGGGACAGGACTACAAAGGCAGCAATCGCGAGGTGCTGCGTGCCTCGGCTGTCTTCAACCTGCAGCTCGATCACGGTACGGTGACCTCGCTGACCGGATACACCGACGCGTATTTCAGCTTCGATGAAGATGGCGATTTCGATTCGGGTGTCGTCAATGGTGTTGATCGTGCGCTGCGCGCGGCGCGATTCGACAACGAGAACGATACGACGCAGTTCAGTCAGGAGCTGCGCTACCGCTCGGATCTCGACGGGCCACTGAATTTCATGGGTGGCGTTTTGTACTGGCAGGAGAAAGCCGCGCAGACGACTCGCTCGGTCAACATCTTCTGCCTCGGGCCGGTGCCGGCCAATACGTTCTTCCCCGGCCAACCTGCAATCGGTCCTAGCTGTCAGAACCGTACGCCGAATCAGGTTCTCGGTCTGATGAATCCGATTCCGCGGCTTAACTCTCGCGAGATCCAGCACTCGTCCGCGTTCGGTCTGGTGGAGTACGACTTTGCCGACGCGTGGAAGCTGACGCTCGAGGGTCGGTATTCGGATGAGACCGAAACGATCGTCGGCGTGAACTGTTCGCCGGCGCTGACCACGCCGGGTGCCGGACCTCCGGGTACGCCACCCGTGCGCTGCCAGGATCCGAGCTTCCCGGGCTTCCAGGTATTCGGACCGTCGGTGAACTACCTGTATCCGTTCTTTAATCCGTTCGCACCACCGGGCACTCCCGGTAGCGGCGTGCAGCAGGCGCCTGGCGTGCCTGTGGAACTGGAGAGCTCACACAGCTACTTCACGCCGCGCGTGACGGTTGAATTCAAACCCGCCGAGGACGCCCTGTTGTACCTCACCTGGGCGCGAGGCGTGAAGCCGGGCGGTAACTCCACGGTGACTGCAGGCTCCTGGCAGGATGCCGATTACGACGGTCTCTATGACGAGTTTTCGTTCCGCGACGAAAAGATTGAGGAATACGAGTTCGGTGCGAAAATGCAGACCGCTGACGGTCGCTTCCGCTTCAACCCGGCCGCGTTCCTTATCAAGTACGACGACAAGCAGGTCGGCGCGCAGTTGATCACGCCCTCGGGCATTGCCGTCGGACGTCTGCTCAACGCCGGCAAGGCGGAGGTACGCGGTTTCGAACTCGACTCTCAGTGGGCACCGACCGATAACCTGTTGTTCTCGGTGAACTACGCTTACCTCAACACCGAGTTCACGGACTTTCCGTTCACGTCGGCCTCGGCGACGGATGCGGTTCGCACCAATAGCTGCGGTCGCAAGACCGATACCGTCGCCAACGCGAAACTGTGCTTCCTCAACCTCAAGGGCAAGGAGCTCGAACGCGCGCCGAAGCACTCCGTGGTGGGTCTTGCCCGCTGGTCGACGCCGATGGGTGATCTCATGGGCTCGAGCGGTGTTCGCTTCTTCGTCGAGGGCGATGTGCAGTACCAGTCCGAGCGTTTCATCGATTTCTACAATCGTGTGATTCTCGGCAGCTATACCATCGGCAATGTGCGTGTTGGTCTGACCTCGGACCGCTGGGATCTTCAGGTGTATGTCAACAACATCACCGAGGACGACACGGTGCAGGGCGGCTCGGCCAATCCCGGTGACGTAGCCCAGTCGATTGCGGATCCCACCAACTTCTCACCGGCTAACACCGTGGGTCTTGCGTTGCCGGATCCACGCATCTACGGCGTGCGATTCGGTTGGCGTTTCGGCGGCAAATAAGCTTCGCCGGATGATTTGACATGGGGCTGCGATCTCGAGTGAGGTCGCAGCCCCTGTCCTTAACTGGAAGGAGATACATGCCGTGATAAACGCAGTATGGGCGGCTCGTCCCGTCGTATTGGCCGTCGTGCTGATGGCGCCGATCTTCGCTGGAGTGAACGCGCAAGCAGCACCGCTACGTTTCGTGGACGAAGCGGCGCAACGCGGTGTGGCAGATTCTGCCGTCAACTCGACCGGTCCGACTTTCGGCGACTACGACAACGACGGGGATCTCGATGTGTTCGTGCCCGTCGAGGATCTGGCGTCTGGCCTGCACGATCGTCTGTTCGAGAATGACGGCAAGGGACGATTTCGGGACGTTGCAGCCGAGCGCGGCGTACGCAATCCGGGCAGTATGAGTCGGGGCGCGGTGTTCTGCGATCTCGACAACGATGGCGATCTTGATCTGCTGAGCGCGAACATGCCCCCTGGGCAGGCGCGCGAGCGGCACGTGCCGACGACGCTGTACCGAAACCAGCGCGTTGAGAGCGGTGTGGCGAACTTCGATGATGTCACGCGAGCGGCGGGCCTCATGCGCCTCGCCAACGAAAACGATGCAAAGATTGGCGGCGTCGGCGATACGGCCGGGGGCGTCGGCTGCGCGGACTACGACAACGACGGGGATCTTGACCTCTTCTGGAAAAACGCCGACCCTGACATCGACAACGCGCTGTTTCGCAACGACGGCAACTGGCGGTTCGTCGATGTCACCGCGAGCTCCGGCGTTGCGCTGCAGGGCAAGCTCAAGGACTCGAACGCGCAAGGTTCACCGAACTGGATCGATTTCGACGAGGACGGCCGCATCGACCTGCTCGTGACCAACGAACGTGACAGCAAAGTCTTGTTTCGCAATATGGGTGATGGCCGGTTCGAGGACATCACCCGCGCACGACGCCCACCCAATGGCTTGCCGTTTCTCAATCCCGGCAACGCGCAGGGCGCCTGCATCGCCGATTTTGATCATGACGGCGATATGGACGTGTTCTTGCCCATGGCGGATCAGGCCGGACGCATGATCGCCAACCGTTTGCGCGAGCGCGGCACTCTGGCGTTCGAGGACATCACCGCGCGGTCTGGTGCTGGCGTCGTCCGCGGTACGCGAGGCTGCGTTGCGGCGGACTTTGATAACGATGGGCATGTCGATCTCTATCTGAATAGCGGAGGCCCTTCGAACGTACTCATCAACGACGTGATCAGTGACTTTCCGCCGTTTGTGCAGTTCTACATTGCGTGGGAGCCCGCGGAAAATACGCTGCTGCGAAATCGCGGCGATGGCACGTTCGAAGATGTGACCCGCGGTTCAGGAGCAGAAGGTCTCGGCATTGGCTCAGGCGTCGGCGCTGCGGATCTCAATGATGATGGTTTTGCGGATCTCTTCGTCACTGAGCGGACCTACTACGCCATGGGAAAGCAGGTCAGCGCACAGGCGGGTCGAAATCGCCTGCTGGTCAACCGTGCGAACCGAAACGGCTGGTTGAAGGTGGCGCTAGACGGCAAGCGTAGTCCACGAACCCCCTTCGGGGCTCGCGTGACTGTCGTAGCCGGCGATCTGGTGCAGCATCAGGTGCTGCAAAGCGCTCACGGCTATAACTCTACCAACGACCCTGTGTTGATCTTTGGTGTGGGATCGCGCGCCACAGTGGATCGAGTGGAGGTGCGCTGGCCATCGGGAGCCGTACAGGTCATCGAGAAACCTGCGCTGCGCCAGACGCTGCGCATCGTCGAAGCGAGGCCTTGAGCGCAGTGTCCAACGCCGACCGCTTGATGCTGATCGATGGTGCCTTGACCGAGGGCGAGGGGGGCGCCGCGGGTGATTGGATCGACTCGCACAGTCCCGCAACCTTGGAGCCCCTGGGTCGCGTGCCGAACGCGACGGCCGGAGATGTCGATCGCGCCGTGCGGGCTTGCGCGGCGGCGCAGCGTGATTGGGCGGCGCTTTCTGTGTGGGCGCGTGCCGCGGCGCTGCGGGGGCTTGCCGCGGGGATCCGTGCGCGTGGCAGTGAAATCCTCGAACTCGAGGCGCGTGATACCGGCAACACGCTCGCCAAACTGCAGGCGGATGTGCAGATTGCAGCCGGGTATCTCGAGTACTTCGCAGGACTCGGCAGCGAGCTGAAGGGCGAAACGGTTCCTGCCACAGCCACGGGGCTGCACCTGACGCTGCGCGAGCCCTATGGTGTGGTCGCGCGCATCGTGCCCTTCAATCACCCCTTCATGTTCGCGGCGGCGCATCTGGCTGCGCCCCTGATGGCGGGCAACGGTGTGGTCATCAAGACGCCGGAAACGAGTCCGCTTAGCGGTTCCATACTCGGCGAACTGTGTCGTGATTATTTGCCGCGAGGGATCGTCAATATCGTCCATGGTCGCGGTGCGCCCGCGGGTGATGCGCTCGTGCGCCATCCGCTGATCCGACGCATCGGCTTCACGGGCTCTGTGCCTACGGGGCTCGCCATCCAACGCGCAGCGGCGGCGAACTCCGTGAAGCACGTCACGCTGGAGCTCGGCGGCAAGAATCCCTTCGTCGTCTTTCCCGACGCCGATCTCGATCGGGTGGTGGAGACGGCGGTGAGTGGCATGAACTTCGCCTGGGCGGGGCAGTCCTGCGGATCCACGAGTCGTCTGCTGCTGCACGAGTTGGTACACGATGAGGTCGTCGATCGAGTGGCCGCACGCATGGCGGCGTTGCGCGTCGGTGACCCGCTCGATCCGCACTCCGAAATGGGCCCGGTGAATTCGGCGCGCCAACATGCACGAGTGCTTGAACTCATCGACTCTGCACGGCGCGAGGGGGCTCGTTTGGTCACGGGTGGCGGCCGGCCTCCGGGCGCTGCCTTCGAGAACGGCTACTGGGTTCAGCCGACCCTGTTCGCCGACGTCACGCCCACCATGCGCCTCGCACGCGAGGAGGTGTTTGGCCCCGTGGTCTGCGCGCTCAAGTTTCGCGATGAGGCCGAGGCCGTGGCGCTCGCCAACGACAGCGAGCTGGGCCTTACGGCCGCTGTTTGGACACGGGAGTTACCCCTCGCCATGCGCATGATCCGCCAGATCGAGGCTGGCACCGTGTGGATCAATACGGCAGGCCAGCACTTTGTCGGCACGCCGTTCGGTGGTTGGAAAGACAGTGGCCTCGGAGGCGAGGAGTGCCTTGAGGAGCTCTTGAGTTACTCGCGTCTCAAGGCCGTGCACGTGCTGAGCTGAGCGCCCGCCACAGCAGCCATGCGGCGAGCGGGTTGGCGATCAGAGACGTGAGAATCATCGACCAGCCGATCTTCTGCTCGTCGCCGAATACGAAGTCTGTCGTGAAGCCGACGGCGAACGGACCTACGGTCGCGCCTACCAGCACGAGCGCGAGCTGATACGCGGCGCCGAATTGGGCGCGCATCCCATCCGGTGTAATCGACTGTACGTAGGCCCCCGCGGGCCCGGTAGCAGCCGTGCCAAAGAAAAACGTGAAAAAAATCAGTGCCGCGTGGCTGTGCATGGTCGGCATGAGCGGGGCGAGGATCGAGGGCAGCACGAGGCCGAGACCGCAGCCGAACAGGACCCGAAGCTTCGCATGTCGATCGCCGCGTGACTCCAGCCAGTCCGACAGCGCGCCACCCGCGAAGGCACCGAGCAGGCCACCGACGAGCGCCACCGTACCGAGCACGACCGCAGCTTCGGGAATGCTAGCGCCGTACTGCCGTTGGTACAGCGCGGGCGTCCAGGTCATCACCGCAAACGCGGTGACCGAGGTCGTGCCATACCCGGCGAAAACATAGCCGTAGACGCCGAGGTTGCGCCGAAAGTGCCCCCACACCTCGGCCAACGAGGCGGGTGTAAAGCCCGCGGGGCGCGCCGGCTCGCGAACCAACAACATGAGCAACGCGACCGGCAGCCCGAGCAGTCCCACCACCACCATGACGAGCCGCCAGCCAGCAAGTTCTCCCAGCAACGGCACTGCGACCGAACCTTGAGAAAACGCCCAGCCGATCGCAGCGCCCCCGAGCAGATACGCGATGCCTGTGCCTGCCGTGACGCCGGCGCTGAACACGCCGATCGCGAGCGAGAGCCGCTGCGGCGGGAAGTATCCGGCGAGCATGGAGTAGGCCGAGGGCGACAACGTGGCCTCGCCAACACCGACGCCGATTCGATAGGCGAACAGTTGTGCGTAGGAGCGGGCAGTGCCGGCGAGCGAGGTCATGGCGCACCACAGCACCACGCCTGTGGTGATGATCCATTTACGACTATATCGATCGGCCCAGCGCGCGATGACGAGGCCCATACCGCAGTAGAAGATGGCGAACGCGGCACCGGCCAGCAGACTGAAGGCCGTATCGGAAATCTGCAGGTCGGCCTTGATGGGCTGCACCAGCAGCGAGAGGATCAGGCGGTCGATGAAGGAGACGCAATTGGCGAGCGCGAGCACCGCCACGACGAACCATGCATAGACAGGGTGGGCCGAGGTACGCGCTGAAGTGGTCAAGTGGGCGTCCGCCTGTTTTGGATTGGAACTCAGCGGAGTATATCTGCCGGCAGGACGCGTGTCGGCGTGACTGCCGCGCGCCTATGGTGAGCAGGGCGCCTGGGGGTTGTGCATGACATGGTGGGTCCGATTGAGCAAAGGCGTGTTTTGGGGAATGGCGGCCCTCGTAGTCGGGCTGCTCGTGGCGGCGGTGGTCTATCGCGATCACCCGGTTGCGGCGGTGGAGAAGCGTTGGGCCAAGCCTCCCTCCCAGTTCGTGATCGTCGATGGCGTACGACTGCACTACCGCGAGGAAGGTAGTGGTCCCCCGGTGGTGTTGCTGCACGCCAACTATGCGAGCCTTTTTATGTGGGAGCCGTGGGCGACTGCGCTCAAGGATCGTTATCGGGTCATCCGGGTCGACTTGCCGGCGCACGGTCTTACCGGACCCGAGCCCTCAGGCGACTACTCGCTCCAGCGCATCCAGTCGCTGTTCGAACAATTCGTGGATGCACGCGGTCTGGAGCGCTTCGTCGTGGTCGGCACCTCGATCGGCGGCACGGTGGCGATGCGCTATGCAGCCGATCATCCCGAGCGCATCGAGCGGCTGGTGATGATTTCGCCGGGATCACTCGAGTCGCGCGTTCGAGGGCGGACGAGGCCCGCCAACGTACCGAAGATCGCTGATCTGCTCGCCTGGGTGACGCCGCGAGCGTTCACCGCCTACCTGCTGCGCAACGACTACGGCGATCCGGCGCGCGTCACGGACGCGGTGATCGACGAGTGGTACTTGATGTGGATGCGTGAAGGTAATCGCCAGGCCATGATCGATTTGCTGCGCCAGTACGTCTCTGGTGGCGTGGAGGCGAAAATCCGCTCGATTCGTGTTCCCGTGCTGCTGATGTGGGGCGAGAGGAATAAGCGCGTGCCGCTGTCTCTGGCCTATGAGACGCGCGCGCTGCTCGAGAACTCTCCTGCCGTGCAACTCGAGGTGCTGCCTGGCATCGGGCACATGCTCGTACAGGAGGCGCCGCAGCAGAGTGCCGCAGTCATCCGGCGCTATCTGGATACGCCGCTCGAGCTCAAAACCGCGGCGACCGCTTCTCCATGAAGGCGCGGGCACCCTCGAGGAACTCGGCCGAGGAAAAGCTCTCGTCGTAGTAGCGACGCGACTCAGCGGTCTCGTTGCGCGTACCGGCCGAGATCATGTTGACGACCGCCTTGGCGGCGCGCACGGAGTTGGCGGCATTGGCTGCGATGTCGTGTGCCACCCGCAGAGCGTGCGCATCGAGCTCCTCGGCCGGCACGATGTCGTTGATCATGCCGAGCCGCAGCGCTTCGGCAGAGCCCACCTTGCGACCTGTGTACAGGATCTCCTTCGCTCTTGAAGGGCCAACCAGATCGAACAGACGCTTGGTGTCTGCGAGGCAATAGGCGAGGCCCAGTTTCGCCGGCGGTATGGCGAAGAATGCGTCCGGGGTTGCAAAGCGCAAGTCGCAGGCGAGGGCAAGTCCGCAGCCACCGCCTGTGCAGGCACCACGGATGACTGCGATCGTGGGGATCGGCAGTGCCTCCCAGCAGGCTTGCGCCTCGAGCACGACGTCCTGCATGGTTTTCATACGCTGCGCGTCGGCGAGATTACGCTGCATCTCGGCGATGTCCGCTCCCGCGCTGAAGGCTTCGCTGCCGGCGCCACTCAGCAGTGCGACGCGCACTGACGGCTCTGCGGCAAGCTGTCGGGCGATGTCGCGCAGCGACTGCCACATCGCCGCGGTCACCGCATTGCGCTTGTCAGGGCGGTTCAGTACCACGTGTGCGAGGGGCGGCACTATGTTACTCAGCACTTCGCTCATGCGATCATGTTAGCAGTACCAATCAGTTCTCACAGGGGGACGACGGACATGGGTGTGTACCCGGATCTAGAGGGCAAGGTAGCGATCGTCACGGGCTCTGGACGCGCCAAGGGTCTTGGCGAAGCCATGGTGATGCGCCTCGCCGCCGAAGGCTGCAAGGTCGTGGTGAGCGACATTGGCGCGCCGCGTGGCAAGGAGATTCCCGCCGATGCCATCGGCACGAGCTCGGGGATCGATACCGTGGTCGCAGCGATTCGTGCCGCAGGCGGTGAGGCGATGGGTGTGGCCTGCGATGTACTCGAGGAGGCGCAGGTCGAAGCGCTCGTCGCCGCAGCCGTCCGTCAGTATGGCCGCCTCGACATCATGGTGAACAATGCGGGCATCGGTTATCTCATGAAGCCGGTGGTCGAGATGACGCAGGCCGATTGGGACGCCGTGCTCGGCGTCAATCTGCGCGGTGCATTCTTCGGCATCAAGCAGGCCGCCAAGCAGATGATCGCCCAGGGCCAAGGTGGTCGGATCATTAACATCGGCAGTCAGGCCTCGAAGTCTGGCTTCCCGTTTGCCTCAGCGTACGTGGCCTCCAAGCACGGCATGGTGGGATTGACTCGCAGCGCCGCCATCGAGCTCGGCCCGCAAGGCATCACGGTCAACACCATCTGCCCCAATCACGTTACGACGGGGCTCGGCGCTTGGCAGAACCAGTTCTTTTCGGCGGCCACCGGGCGCAGCGAGCAGCAGTATCTCGCCGATATGCGCGCACGGATTCCGTTGGGACGACCTGGGCTACAGGAGGACATCGCCAAGGCTTGTGCCTTCCTCGCGTCTGCCGAGGCGTCGTACATCACCGGTGAGGCCATGAACGTTTCCGGCGGCGAGGAGTATCACTGATGAGCTATTCGTGGCCGAACGGTGCGCGACTCGCGTTGTCATTGGTGGTCAATGTGGAGGAGGGTGCGGAGTTCAACGTCACGGACGGCGATCGGGGGCCCGATCCGGTTGACGAGCTCGGTATCGTGTTGAAGAAGCCCGTGCGCAACCACGGCAACGAATCCAACTACGCTTACGGCATCAACGAAGGGGCCCCACGGGTGCTCGGCCTGCTCGGGCGTTATGGCTTGCCTGCGACCTTCACCGCGGCCGCCGTAGCGCTCGAACGTGCCCCAGAGGTCGCGACCGGTATCGTGGCTGGCGGGCATGAGGTGTGTGCGCACGGGTATCGGTGGGCGCATCAGCTCGGCATGTCCGAGGAGCGCGAGCGAGAGTTCATCCGCAAGGCCGCCGAGAGCATCGAGCGCACCACAGGGACCCGCCCGGTCGGTTGGCTGTCGCGCTATTTGCACACGGATCACACGCGTCGCTTGCTGGCCGAGGAGGGATATCGCTACCACATGGATGATTACAGTCGAGACGAGCCCTTCATGGACCACTCGCTGCCGACACCCATGGTGGTGTTGCCCTACGCCCTTGATTCCAACGATATGAAGATTTGGAACGCGCCGGCGTTGACGCCGCAGCACTGGCTCGATTACGCGCGTGACAGTTTCGATTGGTTGCTCGCCGAATCGGTCGGTCGGCCGCGGATGATGTCGCTGGGCGTGCACTTGCGCATCATCGGCAGACCGGGACGCATCGGTGCCTTCGAACGATTCCTGCAGCACGTGCAGGCCGCAGGGAGCCGTGTCTGGATCACACGGCGCTGCGACATCGCGAGTTACTACGCCTCGCTGAATCCTGCCGCGAGGCGCATGCCGAGGGCACAGACCCGCGCATCCTGACCGGCCGGTGCGAGGATCTGCAGGCCGACGGGCAGGGCGCCCTCGGCTACTTCGCAGGGCACGGACGCTGCCGGCCAGCCCGCCGCGGTCGCAATGACGGTGAGATCGGCTATGTTCTGCGGCGGCGGCGAGGCGTGCGGGACGCTCGTCACCGGTGATGTAGGGGTAATGCAGGCCTCCAAGCCCGCCGTGCTGGCGTCCCAGGCTTCACGAAAGTCGGCGATGCGTTGCTCGAAGCGCAGGCAGTCGGCCTCGGTAAGGCGCGCGCCATAGTCGAGCATCGACTGCATCGCCGGCGAATAGCCCTTGGGATCTGCTGCGCGCTGCGTTGCATGCTCGAGTGCGAGGGTTCGCTCGCACAGTGAAAACACCGCCCGGCGAACCCGCGGCAGATCGAAGGAGCGCACATCGATGCTGCGCAGCACCGCACCCGATTCGCGCAAGCGCGTGATGCTCTTCAAGTACGCCTCTAGCACCGCCGGAGTGCACTCGAGACTGTCGAGACCCTCGAACACGCCGAGCGTGCGTCCCCGCATTGAGTTCTCGCGGATCGGCAACGCGGTAATCGGCAGGCCTCGCAGGCAGCACAGCAGCGGCCAAAGGGCGGCGGGATCGCGGCTCATGGGGCCCACGTGGTCGAAGCGTGCATCGAGTGGCAGGACACCCTCGAGGCTCACAAGGCCGGGTGTTGGCTTCAAGCCGCTGATGCCGCACAGCGATGCCGGGATCCGGATCGAGCCAATGGTGTCGGTACCCAGCGCCGCATCGCAGTGGCCCGCGGCGAGTGCAGCGGCGGAGCCGCCGCTCGAGCCACCGACCGACCACCCCTCGCGCAGCGGATGATGGATCGGCCCGTCGATGCTGTATCCCGTGGCGCCGAGCGCCCCCTCGTCCATTTGCGTGAGCCCGAGCAGCACGGCGCCCGCATCCCGCAGGCGGCCAATGACGGTGGCGTCGAGGCTTGCGCGGAATGATCGGCGCGTGCGCATGCCCCCGTCATGGGGCCAACCGGCGACGGCAATGTTCGCTTTGATGGCGAACAGCTGCCCCTCGAGGGCACGACCGGCACCGCGTGCGAGGCGCACGTCGCTTTCGGCGGCGGCCTGCAGAGCCCCTTCGGCATCGAGCCATCGCCACGCATTGAGCGTGCTGTGATGTGCCGCATCGAGCGCCGCGCGACAGCGTGCGCTGACCTGGGTCACGCGCCGCCCTTAGGACGCTCGTCGAGCAATCGGATCGGCTTCTGTCGGCTGTCGATTTGCGTCAGCGCCGCCGTGCCACCCGCGGGCACGAGTGCGGCGCGGATGTCGACACCGACTCGCCGCGTCAACAAGGCGGCGAACGCTGCGGCAAGCTCCGACGAGTTAGGGTCTGCGGTGTGCCGCACCTCAATGATCACCGTCAGCTCGTCGCGACCGCTCGCATCGCGCACCGCGCGACAGATGTACTCGCCGGCAAAGGCCGGATGCTCGTTAAGGATCGCGGCAAGCGCCAGCGGATAGACGTTGATGCCGCGCAACTTGACCATGTTGTCGCTGCGTCCGAGCACGCCGACGGTACGTTGCAAGTTGAAATCGAGCGCCGAGGAGCCTCGCTTCCACGCCGACAGGTCGTGAGTGTTGAAACGGATTAGCGGGTAAACGTCGTCGCGGTAGAGCGAGGTCACCACCATGTCACCCGGTCGCTCATCGTCAATGATCGCGCCGGTCTGTTCGTCGACGAGTTCGAGGTATTGGGCGTCCTCCATGACGTACATGCCGTCACGATCGGGTCCTTCCGCGGCGATGGGGCCCGTGTCAGCGACGCCGTACCAGTCGTAGATTTCGGCGCCCCCCCAGGCTGCCGAGAGCACTGCGCGCGACTCACGACCGACGTGCCCGAAGATTGCACGGATGGGTAGATCGCGCCCTGGCTCGAGTCCCATGCCGCGCGCGGTTTCGGCTAGCTGCCGAATGTAATCAACGAAGCCGACGATCACCGTGACGCGCATGTCGCGCATCAACTCGATCTGCGTCACCGAGCGGGTTTCTTTGCCCGTGCCAGCCGAAAGAAATAGGCAGTTGGTGTAATGCAGGGCAGCTTCGCGAACAAAGTGCCCCCCGTTGATCATGCCGTGCCCATACACCGAGTGCACGACATCCGCGGGCTGCAGGCCCTGCATGCGCCAGATGCGCGCCACCAGCAGCGCCTGGACTTCGCGAGACTTCGGACTAAACAGCACGACCTGCGGGCGGCCGGTCGTGCCGCTCGTGGTGTGCACCACCGTGACCGGTCGTTGCGCGATGGGCCAGCGATCCCAGCCGTGGTAGTCGCCGTACGGCGGATGCTCGGCGAGGCTTTGCATGAGATCAGATTTGCCGAAAATAGGTAGCCGGCCGATGTCCTCGAGGCTGCGCACGTCGCCCGGAGTGAGCCCCTGTGCACGCCACAGCCGCTGGTAGAACGGAATCTCCCAGGCGCGGGCCATGCATTGCATGAAGAGGCGATTCTGATGCGCGTGGATTTCGTCGCGAGAACGAAGAGCGAACCCGGCGGTGAAGGCATCGCCGACCGGAAAGTCGCGCAGCATCTGCGCGTAATCGAAGGACTCGAAGTAATGCGGGAAGCTCATGCGGTGGTATCCTTGGGGAAAATCAGCGCGTCGACTAACTGAGTGACGTCAGGAAGAGTCTCGAGTTGATCGACGAGTTCGATGAGTCGATGAATGTCGGCCTCGGGCATGGGTCGCAGCCCCGAGGCGGCCGCGCGGCGGAATTTCGTCAGATGCTGTTCCCGGCTGAGCGGTCGACCGGGAGCGCCGAGCACATCCGGCAGATCCATGGCGTATTCGCGCCCGTCGACGAGCGAGATCTCCACGCGCTGCGGCGACAGTGCGTTGAGCGACGGATTGGCGTCCCGCTGCACCACGATACGCGAGGCGAGTGCGAGGCGCTTGGGGTCGGCAAAGGATTCGGGCGTGAAGTCGGTGACATCGACGCTGCCTTTGAGCAGCGCCGTGGCTGCGACGTAAGGCAGGCACAGTCGCGCGTACGAGGCGGCCATATCGGCTCGCGCGGGCCGATCAACGAGCTGGATCACGAGGGGTGGTGCGATAACCCGAATTTGTCGAATGGACTCGACCTCAATGGCATGCAGCGCACACAAGGAGAGTGCGCCATCGACACCGCCATGGGTAGCCCGACCGCTCGGGAACGGTTTGTGGGACAGTTCGCAGATCGCGGGCTGTAGGTCGATGTGCTCGAGGGCTGTGCGCTCCCATTCCGGATCGATGAGCGTGAAGTAGCCGAACGGGCCTTCGAGGAACTCCATGGGTCCCGCGATGCCTCGCGCGGCGAGTTCGACGGCGTTGAGTGCGGCGCGCGTGTTGAAGCCAATTTGCATCGGCAGCACGGGTGAGCCCTCGACGTGGGCCTGCATGGTGCCTGACAGCTGGCTGTACGCCAGACCGAGTGCGCTGCGCGTCGTGTGCATATCGAACCCGCGCCAGTGGGCGAGTGCGGCGGTCGCACCGAGCGCGCCGCACATCGCGGGTCGGAAAAATCGCAGCTTGTTTCGCGCCGAGCGTCCGATACCTGTGGCGACATCCACTGCGATGCTGCAACCGCTGATAAGTTGTCGGCCCGTGATGCCGCCCGTTCGTTCCGCGTCGGCCAGCAGCGTTGCGAGCACAACGGCCATTGGGTGCACCACGGCCGGCTCGTGCACACAGTCCCATTCCTGATTGTGGATCTGATAGCCGTTGATGAATGCGGCAGTCCCAGCCGGCACTCGCTCACCGGTGCCCCAGATCCGCGCGTCCTCCCCTCGTCCCCAGGTGGCGGCGAGTTGCTTCAGGTCGTCCACCAGCGGCACGCGGGTGCCAGACAAAGCGACTCCGATCGAGTCCAGAATGAAAATTTTGGCTGCATCGTGCGCCGCCTCAGGAATGGACTCGTAACGCGTCTGCACGACGTGTTCCACGAGGCGGTGGGTGAGTGAGCTCGGCGTGTTCATGAGGGTGTCGATGCTACAATTGCCGCATGGAAGGCGCCATACGTTCACAGTGCGCTCCACCCTGGAGTGACGTCGGGCAGCATCCGATGTCGGCCGCCGTGACGCATGACGACATTGCGCGGTTCAACTTCCTCGCCAACTTCAACAAGTACATGGCCACCGTCGTCGCCCCGGGCAACGCCGTGGCATTTCGCGAGCGTGTCGAACCGGTGTGGGTACGCGAACGCGGTGAACCACCGCAGACGCGCGGCGAGGTGCGCCGAGCCATGGCGAGCGATCCTCATTATCGGTTCTGGAGTGCATTGCGCCGCTGCGGCATGGAGATGCGTCAGCAGGCAGGTCGCTCGCTCGTGTTGCGTCAGGCCGAATCTCTGCGTGATCGCGCGCGTGAGCTCGGTTCGAGTCATGCTGCAGGCCTGCAGCTTGATCCCGCCGTGACGGTGCCGCGCTACCAAAGCGAGCTCGACAATCATTGCATGCCCGGCAGTTATTACGCCGAATACCTCGATGACGACGTATCGGCGGCGGCCAACTACGATGCGGGCATGTTCGCCACGACCACCGGACTCTTCGGCCGATTCCTCGACGGTGCGGGTCGGGGTACGGCGGATTGGTTGCAGCAGACACGCCCGGCGTGGCGCCCGCGTCGCATCCTCGATCTAGGCTGCGGTGTCGGTCACAACACCGTTCCCTTGGCACGCGCGTTCCCTGACGCGCAGGTGGTGGCCGTCGATCTGGCCGCGCCGATGCTGCGCTATGGGCACGCCCGAGCGGTGGGCATGGGGATCGACAACATCCAATTCCAGCAGGCCAACGCCGAGGGTCTGCCGTTCGAGGCGCAGAGTTTCGATTTCATCTACAGCACGATGTTTTTACACGAGACCTCGCACGCGGCGCTGCGCAATATTCTGGGCGAGGCCTCGCGCCTGCTGGCCGAGGGCGGCATCCAGATCCATCTCGAGCAGCCGCCGTATCGTGGCATGACGCTCTTCGAGCAGTTCATGCGCGATTGGGATTGTCATTACAACAACGAGCCATTCTGGAGCGCGTTGCACGAGACGCATTTGCCGTCTCTGCTCAGGGAGCGGGGCTTTGCGGCAGAGTCTATCTTCGAGACGGAAATCCACGCCCTCGTCGAGGAGGAGATGCCGAAGGTGGGTATCGAGACCGAGGATTTTGGACGCGGCGGGCTGTGGTACGCCTTCGGGGCAATAGCCGATGGAGCAGCAAAATGAATCCGCAGTGGCTCGAGCTCGTCAACGCCGCGGCCAGCGGCAAACGACCGCATTTTTTCGGTGACGCGGATGTCGATCGTCTGCTCGCCATTGTCTGGGCGATGGCGGGGGAGTTGGCTGTGACTCGCGAGCGCCTCGATACCCTCGAGCGCTTGCTGGCTGAACGTGCCGTCGTGCAACGAACCGACCTCGATGCGTATCGTCCGGATGCCGAGGCCGCACGCGAGCGGGGCGAGTGGCAGATGGAGTACATCGCGAGGCTGCTGCGTGTGTTGCAGCAGGAACTCGATGCCTTGAGGGCGACGGGCGCTAAGGCCTCAGGCGATTAGCGTCTCAGGCGCTTAAAAACTCAGGCGCTTACAGTCTCAGGCGCTCCACACCCAGAACTGCCAGTCGAGCACGCGACTCTCTTCTTCGCCGGTCCCCGCCGGCACACCACGCGACGCAAAGCACTCAGCATGGATGCGCAGCAGATGGCCGCCTTGCTCCGCAGGCAGTGCGATCGCCTCGGTGACCATGAAGTGGGTGCGCAGTCGGTCGTTTTCGAGCACGGGACCCGTGTGATCGCAACTTTCCCACGCGACGATGCCGAGCAGGTTGGGCAGTGCACGAGTGATTTGGGCGAAGGCCATGAAAATGGTGTGGCCGCCGTACACGAGTCGCTCGCCGAGATACGAGGCGCGCGAATCGGTGTGGGCCATCGCCATGTTGAGTGACACGCGCACGAGTTCGGGGGCGAGGGTGACCGTGTCGCGTGCCTCGATCTCGAAGCGCCGATGCAGCGGGCAATCAGCCGCGTTTCTACCGCTCCAGCCAGTGGTGTCTCGCAGATTCCAGTGACGAGGCACGGCGGCGCGTATGGCCTCGAGGTCGGCGGCGTGTCCGACCGCGTCGAGGTCGTCGGCGTGCCCGGTGCGTGCGGCCGGGTCACGGCAGGGAATCATCGGGCAGCGCCAAAAATGCAGCACCGTCTCGCCGCGCTGGTTCGTGGTGGTCATTTCGAGCGCCACAATTCCCGTAGCGGCGCGACCTTCCTGGACCCGGTTCTGACGCAAGGCGACGACGCGTGTGCGGGTGTAGAGCGTATCGCCAATGAACACCGGACGCTGCAACAGCAGGCCGCGGTAGAAGAGATTCGCCTTGACCCGCTGCGAAGCCCAGGTCGATTGGCCGATCGCTACGTTGATGACAAGCAGGGGATGGGCCAGTGGTGCCTCGACGCTGGTGATGCGTGCACTGGAATGTCGATCGAGCGGCAGGCGCAGACGGTCGCCGAACAGGGCTTGGTGCAGGCTCGCGTGACCTTCGGTGAGCGTGATCGCTGGGGCATCGAACTGCAGTCCAACGTGGAAGTCTTCGAACCAGGGTCCGCTTAAGAGGATGGCGTTGTGTTCAGTCATGGCGAGAGCAGGGTCCTGTAGAGCATGCGCAGCGAAACCAGACACAGAAATATTCCGAAGAGTTTCGAAAGGCGCCGCTTGTCGATGGAGTGGGCGAGTCGTGCACCGAAGGGTGCAGTCATCGCCGAGGCGGGCGCAACGATGACGAGGGCTGCAATGCTGATCCAACCAATGGTCAAGGCGGGCAAAGGGACCGGTGGTGTTGCGAGCAGATAGCCGAGGGTACCGGGCGCGGCCAGCAACAGGCCGAAGAATGAGGCTGTTCCCACGGCTTGGTGCATGGGTTCACCGGACAACGACATTACGGGCACCGAGAGCGTGCCGCCGCCGATACCCATCATCGATGAGAACGTTCCGATGACTGCGGCGATGAGATTGCCAAGCCAGCCACGCGGCACTCGGTTGGTCAGGCGCAGATGGTCAAGCGGCAGGAACATTTTCACGGCGACGAGCGCCGCCATCACCCCGAAGCCCCCCGTCAACAGCGGCCCTGCGGCATTGGCGGCGAGCAGACTGCCGAGCAGGCCACCCGCCAGCATCCCCGGTGCCCAGGCCTTCACCAGTGACCAGTCGACGGCACCGCGTGCGTGGTGGGCGCGTGACGAGGAGATCGCGGTGGGAATGATGACGGCGAGCGATGTGGCCACGGCCACGTGCATGCACCACTCGGGCGGCACGCCGCTGAAACGTAGGCTGTACTCGAGGACTGGCACGAGCACGATGCCGCCACCCACGCCGAGCAGTCCTGCAACGACGCCAGCCACCATGCCGGCAACGAGCAGGACGAGCAGCAGGGGCCAGAGTGCGCTGAAGTCCATAAACGCCGCGCAGTGTAGGTGAAGTCACGTCGGTGCGCAGCGTGCGATGTCTCTCAACTTGCGCGAGCGGGGGCCGGGCCGATACAGTTCGGAGGTTAAATCACGCAGGATTGCCGCCCCCATGTCCGTCTCTTCCAGCTCCCCCTGGGTCGTCCACAAGTTCGGCGGCTCCAGCGTCGCGGATGCCGCATGCTTTCGCCGGGTGGCGGACATTCTCGACTCGCAGCAAACAGGGCGGATCGGCGTGGTCCTCTCCGCCTGCAAGGGCGTCACGGATGCACTGCTTGGACTCGTGGCGCAGGCCGAGCGTCAGGATGCGGGGTATGCCGCGGGGCTCGAAGCCTTGCGGGATCGCCATGCCGGTATCGCGCGCGAGTTGCTGAGCGAGGCCGCGGCCAACGCCTACCTTGCGACCTTCGATCGTGACAGTCACGACCTACTCGGTATCCTGCACGCCGTACGACTGACCCGCTCCGCCTCGCGCAATGTCACCGATCTGATTTCGGGTTACGGCGAGATCTGGTCGACCCGTCTGTTTCGTGAGTTCTATGCGGCACGCGGCAGTCGCGAAGGCGCGGTGCGCTGGCTTGATGCGCGCGAGGTTGTGGTAATCGAGTGGGGCCCGCTCGGGCCGATGGTCCAGTGGGAAGAATCGCGTCGTCGCATCACGCAGGCCGTGCCTGCCGAGACGCAGGGTACGCTGATCATCACCGGGTACATCGCTTCGGACACGCGCGGCGTGCAAACCACTCTCGGCCGCAACGGCAGCGATTTTTCAGCATCGATTTTCGGCTCGTTGCTCGACGCTTCGGTCATCCACATCTGGACCGACGTTGACGGCGTGTTGTCAGCGGATCCGCGGCGCGTCCCCGATGCGCAGGTGATCGACTCCTTGTCCTATAACGAGGCGATGGAACTGGCGTACTTCGGCGCCAAGGTAATTCATCCGCAGACGATGGCGCCGGCGGTGGGCCGCGAGATCCCGATCTGGATTCGCAATACCTTCGCGCCGACACACCCGGCGACACTCATCTGCGCGCGACCGCAATCGTCTCTTGCGGTCAAGGGCATCACGACGATCGAGAATATCGCGCTCGTCAACCTCGAGGGAGCCGGCATGATCGGTGTGCCGGGAACGGCGCACCGGCTTTTCGGTGCCCTGCGCGAGGAAGGGATTTCAGTCGTACTCATCTCGCAGGGCAGTTCGGAGCACTCGATCTGTTGTGCCGTGCCGCGTGAGCAGGCTGATCGGGCTGTGAACGTAGTTCGCGCTGCCTTCGCGCGCGAATTGGCGGATGGACAGATTCAGGCGGTCGAGGTGGATCGGGAGCTGGCGATCCTCGCGGTGGTGGGCGATGGCATGGCCGGGATCCCCGGCGTCGCGGCCAAGGTGTTTAACGCACTTGGGTCGGCTGCGGTCAACGTTCGCGCGATTGCTCAAGGTGCTTCGGAGCGCAATATCTCGGTCGTGGTGCCCGCCAAGGCGGCCACGCGCGCGCTGCGCGCCGTTCACTCGAGCTTTTACCTCTCTGATCACACCATCTCAGTCGGCATCATCGGTCCAGGCACGGTCGGCAAGGTGTTGCTCGAGCAGATTGCCTCGCAGGCCGAGCGACTGCGGCGCGATTTCAAACTCGATCTGCGGGTGCGCGGTGTGCTCTCTTCACGTCGCATGTTGCTCTCGGACAAGGGTGCGGGTGCCGATTGGGCGGCGGCGCTCGCCGTATCCGAGACGAAGCCCGACCTCGAGGCATTCGTTAAGCATGTTGGCGTCGATTACCTGCCGCATCGGGTCATCATCGATTGCACGGCGAGCGGTGAGGTCGCCAAGCACTACGCGACGTGGTTGGCCGCGGGTATCCACGTCGTGACGCCGAACAAAAAAGCCAACAGTGCGCCGATGGGCGATTACCGGGCCTTGCAGCAGGCTCGTCGCCAGGGCGGCACGCACTATCTCTACGAGGCTACCGTGGGCGCGGGTCTGCCGATCATCCAGACGTTGCGCGATCTGCGCGAGACGGGCGATGAGGTCACGAGCATCGAGGGCATTTTCTCGGGCACCCTGGCTTATCTTTTCAACGTCTACGACGGCACACGCTCATTCAGTGACATCGTGCGTGAAGCCAAGCAGCGCGGTTACACCGAGCCTGACCCGCGCGATGATTTGTCGGGCACTGACGTGGCGCGAAAGCTCATCATCCTCGGACGCGAGATGGGTCTTGAGCTCGAGATGGGTGATGTGAAGCTTGAGAGCCTGGTACCACCGGGCCTCGAGCAGGGCAGCATCGATGAGTTCATGGCGGCGCTGCCCGCGCACGATGCGGCCATGCAGCAGCGCTTCGAATCGGCGCGCGCGCGTGGCAAGGTACTGCGGTACGTCGGTCGGCTGTCAGCCGAGGGGACCGCGACAGTGGGCGTCGTCGAGCTCGACGCGCGGCATCCGTTCGCCAACATTGCGCTGACCGACAACGTGGTTCGCTTCGCTACTAGCCGCTACAACAACAACCCGATGATCGTTCAGGGTCCCGGTGCGGGTCCCGAAGTGACCGCGGGCGGAATCTTTGCCGACCTGCTGCGTCTGTCGGCCTATCTCGGAGCACGATTGTGAGCACCGCAAAAGCAGGGCGGGAGAGGGCGACGGCCTTCGCGCCGGGATCAGTGGGGAACGTCGGCATCGGTTTCGACATTCTGGGTTTCGCCGTCGATGCCGTGGGTGATCGCATCACGGTGTCACGCTCAAAGCAGCCAGGGGTGCGCATCACGGGCTGCTCGGGCATCGTCAGTGATCTGCCGCTCGAACCGGAGAAGAACACCGCGGGACGCGCCTTGATGGCACTCAACGTGGCGGCCAAGCCATCCTTCGGCTTCGACATGCACATCGAGAAGGGCATTCCGCTCGGTTCGGGGCTCGGGGGCTCGGCGGCTTCGGCCGTGGGTGCCGTCGTTGCCGGCAACGCGCTGCTCGATCAGCCGTTCGGCAAGCTGGAACTGCTCAAGTTCGCGATGCAGGGCGAGGCGGTGGCGAGCGGTTCCCTGCACGTCGACAATATCGCCCCGTCTTTGTTCGGTGGCCTCGTGCTGACGGTGGGTATCGACAATCCGCGCGTCAAACGCATACCGGTGCCGCGGGGTATTGCCGCAGTCATCACGCATCCGCACATGTTTCTCTCGACCAAGCAGGCCCGGGCGATACTCAAGCGCGAAGTCGCGATGGCGGATTTCGTCTGGCAGACCGCTAATCTCGCGGGTTTCATCTCCGGTTGCTACACCGACGATCTGGACTTGATCCGCGAGGGTCTCAACGACGTCGTCATCGAGCCGCAGCGTCGGCAGTTGATTCCCGGCTTCTCCGCGGTGCGTGCGGCCGCGTTGCAGGCGGGCGCTCTCGGTTGCTCGATTTCGGGTGCAGGGCCGACGATGTTCGCCTGGGTGCTCGCCGATCAGGCCGAGGCGGTCAGGCAGAGCATGGTGGCGGAGTTCGCCCGCAACGGCGTCGAGACCGACCACTGGATCGTTGCCGTGGAGTCTGACGGCGCACGAATCGTCGACTGAGGCGCCCGGTATGGACTTCCACAGCACTCGAGGGGCGCCGGAGCGCATCGATTTTTCGACGGCATTACTGCGTGGTCTTGCACCTGATGGCGGGTTGTACGTCCCGCGGGAGTGGCCAAGACAGGATGCCGCGCAGTTTCCGCAAGATCTCGCCCTGCCAGCGGTGGGGATGCAACTCGTAGCGCCATTCGCCGCCGGTGACCGTCTTGCCCCAAGTCTGTCCGACATCGTCACCGAGGCCTTCAGTTTTCCAGCCCCCGTGGTGCCCATACGGGGCGCGGCGGCGGGTGAGAATCTATCGGTTCTCGAGCTCTTCCATGGACCAACGGCTGCATTCAAAGATTTCGGTGCGCGATTCCTCGCCGCGTGTTTCCAGCGCCTGCGCGCGCCGGGAGATCCGCTGCTGAATATTCTTGTCGCGACCTCCGGGGACACGGGCGGCGCGGTCGCCGCGGCGTTTCACCGGCGTCCGGGGATGGCGGTGACAGTGCTCTATCCCAAGGGGCTCGTCTCGCCGACGCAGGAGCGCCAGCTGACGTGCTGGGGCGACAACGTCCGCAGTTTTGCGGTTCACGGCACCTTCGACGACTGTCAGCGCATGGTGAAGGAGGCGTTCGTCGATCCGCAGCTGCGCGCGCGGCAAAACCTCTCCTCGGCCAACAGCATCAATCTGGGTCGGCTCCTGCCACAGGCCGTGTACTACGCAGCGACCTCCATCGCCCACTGGCGTGCCCGTGCCGAGCGGCTGAATTTCATCATTCCGAGCGGCAACCTCGGCAATGCCGTTGCCTGCATTTGGGCGCGGCACATGGGACTGCCGATCGGCGAGGTGATCCTCGCACACAACGCGAATGCGACCGTCCCGGAGTTCCTGCAACGCGGCGAGTGGCAGCCGCGCGCTTCGCGCGCGACGCTGGCCTCGGCGATGGATGTCGGCAACCCGTCGAACATGGAGCGGCTGCGACATCTATTGCCGGAACTCGACGCACTGCGGCGGGCGGTCACGGCGGTGAGTGTCGACGATACCGCCATCGGCGCACGTATCCGGGCGGATCGCGCGGCGTTCGGCCAAATTTGGTGTCCGCACACGGCGGTGGCAGCCGAAGTCTGGGCCCGATTGCCGGCCGAAGTGCGGCGCGGGCGAAGCTGGTGTCTGGTAGCGACTGCATCACCCGCAAAGTTTCCGGAGATCGTCGAGCCGTTGATTGGTGAATCCGTGCCGGTGCCGCCAGCGCTGGCCGATCTGCTGGGTCGCCCGACCCATGTCGAATCGCTCGAGCCCACGCTCGAGGCACTGCGTGCCGCGCTCGTATGAGTGGCGTGCTCGAGCGTCCCTGGGTGCTCGGCATCCTTGCGGTGGCGCTCGGTGTGCTGGTCGGGCTCGCGGGCACCTGGGCGTGGCGAACGTATCGTGTTTACCGCGAGCGGCAGCGCCGCGCGGCGCGACTGCGACGCATCTCGCTCGATCTGGTGCGTGATGTGTTTCTGCCCGATGGCGCCGGTAGCGGCCTGCACGTCGATTACCTGCTGCTGACTACCCGGGGTCTGCTGATTCTCGATCTGCGGGATGTGATCGGTAACGTTTTCGGGTCCGACTCGATGACGGAGTGGACCGTGATGACGGGTTCACGCCGGTTCACCTTTGCCAATCCGCAGGGCGCCATGTACGACCGCTTGGCTGCGCTGCGCGCGATCGCCGGCGAACTGCCGGTAGATGGGCGCATCGTGTTTGGCCCGCAGTCGATGTTTCCAAAAGGCATGCCGCGCATGACGTTGCGCGAGGAGTCGCTGGAGGCGGAGTTCCCGCTCGGTGATCGCAGCGCGGCTGAGCGCATGGTGGAGCCGTGGCGGGACGCCTGGTCGAATATCAGGTCGGGTCTGCCGCCGAGCTCGTTTCCCACGCGAAACTGAAAAACTCGCGAGCCGTCGCCGTGGTGTGTGCGGCGAGATCCCCGACCAACTCACCGCGTGCCGCGGCGATCACCGCGGCGATATGCGGCAGGTACATCGGTTCATTGCGCCGCGAATCGGGTTTCGGCTGCAGGTCTCTCGGCAGCAGGTAGGGTCCATCCGTTTCGATCATCAGGCGCCCGCGCGGGACCCGGCCGACGAGCGGCTTCAGGTGCGTACCGCGGCGCTCGTCGCAGATCCATCCGGTGATGCCGATGTACAGTCCTAACTCGAGGCACTCGTCGAGTTCCGTCGAGACACCCGTAAAGCAGTGCAATACGGCGCGGGGCAGGACCGTTGCGCGCTCGCGCAGCATGGCGATGAAATCGGCATGCGCATCACGACAATGCAGGAACAGCGGTTTGCCATGCCGGATGGCGAGTTCGAGCTGCGCGGCAAAGGCGGCTCGCTGCTCTCGCGGGGCCGAGAAGTTGCGGTGATAGTCGAGCCCGCATTCACCGATCGCCGCGACCAAAGGATCGGCCGCGATGTCGTCGAGGCTGCTGAGGGCCGCCGCATCGAGATCGATCGCATGGTGGGGGTGGCAGCCGGCGGTGGCGCGCAGGATGCGCGGCGCGGCCTTGGCGAGCGAGAGCGCATCACGCGAACCCTGTACTGAGGCGCCCGTGACGATGAACTGCCGCACGCCGCGGTCGATCGCCCGACGCAGCACGGCCTCGCGATCGGCGTCGTAACTGTCGTGGGTGAGATTGATGCCGATGTCTATGTATTCGGCAGCAGAGGCCTGGGTCATGGGCCACGCGCCGCGAGTGCGCGTAAGGCCGTGCACAGGGCTTCGACGTCTTCCTCGGCCTGATTCCAAGAGACCACGAAGCGCGCCTCGCCCGAGCGTGCGGCACCCCAGTCGTAAAACTCGAAGCCAGCCTCACGCAACCGCGCGGCTGCCGTCTCGCCGATACGCACGAAGATCTCGTTCGCTTCCACCGGATGCAGCAGGGCGCCTCCTGCGGCCGCACCAATGCGAGCAGCGAGATGGTTGGCACGTGCTGCGAGGGTGAGCCACAAGTCGTCCTCGATGTACGCCAGCAATTGAGCGGAGATGTAGCGCATCTTCGAGATCAAGTGCGCCGCACGCTTGCGTCGAAACTCGAAATCCGCGATGAGTTCGGGCTTGAAAAATACGACCGCTTCGGCGGCCATGGCGCCATTTTTGGTGGCCCCGAATGACAGCACATCGACGCCCGCGCGCCACGTCGCCTCGGCGGGCGAGCAGCCGAGCGAGGCCACGGCATTGGCGAAGCGTGCGCCATCCATGTGTACGGCCAAGCCGCGCGAGTGGGCGAGAGTGCAGAGCGCCGCCAACTCATCGGGTCGGTAGACCGTGCCTAACTCGGTGGCCTGGGTGATCGACAGCGCCCGCGGCTGCACGGTGTGCACCGAAGTGGGGTTCGCATCGAGCACGCCGCCGAGTGCTGCAGCCGTCACCTTGGCCCCGATGCCCTCGATCAACATCAGCCGCGCACCGCCCGACATGAACTCGGGCGCTCCGCATTCGTCGCGAACGATATGCCCTTCACTATGCGTCAGAACCGCGCCGTAAGGCGGCACCAGGGTCGCAAGCGCCAGTGCGTTGGCTGCAGTGCCGGTGGTCACGGGGAAAACCCGGACCGGACGCTCGAATAGAGTACTGAAGCGCGCATCGAGTTGCTCGCTCAGGGGGTCGTCGCCGTAGCCCCGCGCAAATCCCGTATTGGCCTCGCGCAGCGCATCGAGAATCTGCGGTGCGACGGGCGCCGTATTGTCGCTTTTGAAATAACGTGCCATCGGGCGCGAATGCTAACGCATCGGGCTATCATCGTGGACGTGGACAGGGGCACGGCGAGTCTCGATTGGGGTGATTCCGCAGCAGCGCAGCAGCCGTGGACGCTGCGTCGAAGTGCGCGGGCGCGCCGCCTTGCCGCGCGCGTGCATACCGATGGGCGCGTCGAGATTGTTGTGCCAAACGGCGTATCGATGCCGGTCGTGCTGACGTTCGTCGAGCGGCATCGGAGCTGGATCGAGAGCAAGCGCGCCGGTCGGGCGCACTTGAGGCCTCCGGAGCCATTTCCACCGCCTATCGTGGATCTGCCCGCGATCGGCGAACAGTGGCGGGTGCATCTGTCAGCGGGTTCGGGTCGACCACGCTGCCTCGTCCTCGGCGAGGGTTTGTTGTCCTTGCAGGGTCGCGGCGATGGGCAGAGCTGGCGTGCCTTGCTGCGGAGTTGGTTGTGCCGTCACGCAGCGGGCGCGCTGTCGCGTCGATTGATGGAGCTCGCCGAGCGTCACGAGTTTCGTTTCAGCGCCGTGAAGGTGCGGCGGCAACGCACGCGGTGGGGTTCTTGTTCGAGCCGCGGCGTGATCAGTCTGAACGTCTGTGCAGTGTTCCAGCCACCGGCCGTGCTCGATTACCTGTTGGTGCACGAGCTGGCCCATACGCGTCACATGAATCACTCGAGCGCCTACTGGGCGTGCGTCGGTGCAGCCTGTCCGGATTGGGCGACGCTCGATCGGCAACTCAACGAGGGCTGGCGGCGGGTACCTGCCTGGATCTTCGCCTGAGCCGTGCGCTGCGAGCGCGCCACGCAAGCAGCAGGGCGAGCAGCCCGAGGTAGATCAAGGGTTCGCGGATGTCCGCCTTGACCTGCCAGTAGTAATGCCAGATGCCGAGCGCCGTGATCGGATAGATCAGCCGATGCAGGCGCTGCCAGCGACGCCCCAGCCGCCGCATCATGCGATCCGTGGAGGTGATGGCGAGCGGAATCAGAGCGAGGAGAGCCACGGTGCCGACGAGAATGTAGGGACGGCGTGCGAGCTCGCGACCGAGTTCGCCGAGCTGCAATTCCAATTCGAGCACGGCGTAGACCAGAAAGTGCAGCAGGGCATAGCTGAAGGCCATTAGGCCGAGCAGCCGTCGAGGACGTACCCACAGGGTCTGCCCCGTGAGCTCACGCAGCGGCGTCGCACACAGCGTGATCAGCAGCAGATTCAGTGAGGTCTTGCCTGTGACGTGCAGGATCTCGCGAATTGGATTGGGGCCGAGCGACTGACCGGCGAGATCGAAAATGCCGGCAACGATCAACCCCAGGGGGGCGAGCGCTCCCAGCCACACGAGTGGCTTGATCAGCGCCTGCATCGAGCTCAATAGAAGCGCCGCAGATCCATGCCGCGGTACAGGCTCGCCACCTCATTGGCATACCCGTTGAACGGCAGGGTGTCGATTCTGGAGCCGAGAAAACTGCCGCCGATGCGTCGTTCCTTGGCCTGACTCCAGCGCGGGTGATCGACCGCCGGATTCACGTTGGCGAAAAAGCCGTACTCATCCGGTGCAGACAGGTTCCAGCTCGTGCGTGGCTGACGCTCGGTGAAGCGTATACGCACGATCGACTTGATGCTCTTGAAGCCGTACTTCCAGGGCACGATCAGTCGCAACGGAGCGCCGCTTTGATTCGGCAGCCAGCGCCCGTACACACCGACCACTAGCAGGGCTAGCGGGTGCATGGCTTCGTCGATGCGCAGGCCCTCGACATACGGCCAATCCAGCACGCCGACGCGCTGACCCGGCATGCGGCGCGGATCGAGCAAGGTGGTGAACTCGACGTACTTGGCGCGCGAGGTGGGCTTGAAGCGTTGCAGCAATGCGCCAAGCGGCAGCCCGAGCCAGGGTACGACGCGTGACCAGGCCTCGACGCAGCGGAATCGGTAGATGCGCTCCTCGAGCGCGTGCGGTCGGAGCAGGTCCTCTAGGGCATATCGGCCCGTCACCTCAGCCTCCCCGCCGATTTCGACGCTCCAGGGCAGGGGACGAAAGCTGCCCGATTTCTCCGCAGGGTCGCTTTTGTCGAGACCGAACTCGTAGAAGTTGTTGTAGGTCGTGATGTCTTCGTAGGAGTTGGGCGGCTCCCGCACCGACAGCGCGGCATTGCGGGTGTAACGGGGTGGCGCGGCGTGCAGGCTCGCGCCGGAGGCCGTGCCGCCGCCCGCCGCCGTACCCGCGCTCGCAGCGGCTTTGGTGCCGGTCGTTGCGGACTGCTGGGCTGAGACCAAGGCGCTCGGCAGGGTCGCCCCGGCGAGCAGGCCCCCGAGCAGCGCACGACGTTCGAAGAAACTCGACTCCGACGGAATCTCGGAGGGAAGTATGCGATTTTCGTCCTTGTTTTTCATAGACTTATATCCATGTCTTGAAATCGACGGGAAGATCAGCAGCCGCCTGCCGCAGTCTTGCGCCCGCATTCACCAGCACGGCTTTGTCGACCAGCCGCAGATGGGCCAGGTCCGGCCGCGAGTTACCGTACCCCATGATGCGCCGTCGCGGGAAGCGGGCGATAAGGGTTCTCAGGCACCGCGCCTTCTCACGATCGCGGATGTTCGGTCCATCGAGCCGACCGTCGAGCCGATCGCCATGCCAGCGAACCCGACTGCAGACCCACTCGTCAAAACCGAGGCCCTCGGCGATGGCAGGCACATACAGGTCGACGGTCGCCGACATCAACACCAAGTGATGTCCCGCCTCGCGGTGCCGACTCACCTCCGCAAGGCCCTCGGCGAACATCCCGCCGCGGATGAGGCGAGGTACGTAGCACGCCGTCCATGCGGCGAGGTGTTCGCGCGACAGGCCGCCCAAGGCACAGTGCAGCAAGGCGCCTTTGAGCTCGCCGTGATCCGCTTTGCCGATGGTGAACCGCAGGAGCGCGGGGACCACGCCCAAGATCCGCCACCAGCGCGTCGGATGCCTGGCCAAAAGACCGAATGCGTAACCCGTGAGGGTGTCTCTGCGTGTCAACGTTCCGTCGAGGTCGAAGACCACCAGCCACGGGGCCGGCTCACGCGGTGGATCTGGATCGACCACGCGTGCCGACTCCGTGCGGCCTTACTTGCCGCGTCGCGGCGTTGCGCGTCGAGGTGACGCGCGACGCACCGACTTGCGGGCGGGCTTGGCCTTGGTTTTGGCCTTGACCTTGACCTTCGACTTGGCTGGCGCCTTTGCCTT
>Ga0192647_100136_pt1 | contig 45912 bp, 46 predicted proteins | sample LauGreFa1BDMLBSN_2_FD_133046 | JGI IMG/M metagenome (GOLD analysis project Ga0192647, IMG submission 133046) | Freshwater lake microbial communities from Lake Michigan, USA - Fa13.BD.MLB.SN - reassembly | ecosystem: Environmental > Aquatic > Freshwater > Lake | place: Lake Michigan, USA... | reverse complement strand
AATATTAATATTTAACCCATGAACTCGAAACAGATGAAGAAGTGGCTGGAGCAGCAAGGCGCGACCTTCCTGCAAGCAAAGGATTCGCATCTTTAATCGAAATGTTTGACTACCCTGTGACCCTGACCCCTGACAATAACGGCACCGTGCTCGTGACCTTTGCGGATGTGCTCGAGGCTATTACCTTCGGCGCAGATGAGGACGAGGCGCTGCTGAACGCGATTGACGCACTGGAAACCGGCCTCTCTTTCTACGTGGATGAGCGTAAACCGCTGCCCACTGCCAGCAAACCTGACAAAGGGCAAAAAACGGTTCGCCCGCGCGCGCTCGAAAGCGCGAAGTTAGGTGTTTACCAAGCCATGACTGAACAAGGCGTAAAAAAAGCAGAGCTTGCCCGTCGCCTGGGTTGGCACATGCCGCAAGTTGACCGTCTGTTTGACCTGCGTCACGCCTCAAAATTTGACCAGATTGAAGCCGCGGCCAATGTGCTGGGCAAACACATCTACATCAAAATCGCCTGACCGCAAGACGCAAAATGCGCTACTTTGCCCAGCGTCCCGCGACACCGGGTCACTGAGAACTGAACAAATATGAACGGAACAAGCTACGACACTTGAATGAAGGAATTTGTTGACGGCTTTAGGTCATACACAAATGAAAAACGCCCCTTTCGGGGCGTTTTCAACTGACTGGCGGAGTGGACGGGACTCGAACCCGCGACCCCCGGCGTGACAGGCCGGTATTCTAACCAACTGAACTACCACTCCTGGTAGATAGCTTTGTTTCAACTGACGCTGAAACCAAGTGCTACAAACTTGGCGACCCTACGGGGATTCGAACCCCGGTACTCACCGTGAAAGGGTGATGTCCTAGGCCTCTAGACGATAGGGTCAAAACCTGGACGCTCGATATTCTGGTGGAGGTAAGCGGGATCGAACCGCTGACCTCTTGCATGCCATGCAAGCGCTCTCCCAGCTGAGCTATACCCCCGGCAAACATCGAGTCCACGATTATAGCCAGATATTTTTCAGCTTTGAAGCCGTGAAAAAACCTCTTCACGCTTGAACAATGAAATCACCGCATCCAGCGACGGGGTTTGGGGTGTTCCCAGCAACAACACACGCACGGGCATGGCCAACTGAGGCATTTTCAAACCTTGGGCTTGCAACACATTTTTGATCACCGATGAAACAGCCGCTTTGTCCCAATCGACAGTTTGTAAGCCATCAACCAGTGCCTCTAACGCCGGACGAATCGCAGGCGTGACATGCAAGGCAAGCTCTTCCGAGCTGGGCGTGACGGGTTGGTAAAAACGTGCAGCCCAATCTGCCAACTCAACCGTGGTGTCGCATCGATCTTTGAACAACTCACAAATGTCTGGCAGTCGATGGTCGGTCGCAATGCCTTTGGCCGACAACTGGGACTGAACCAGCTCTGCCAAAGCCACACCAGACATGGCTTTCAAATGCTGCGCATTGACCCACCGCAATTTGGCTTCGTCGAATTGCGCAGCGCTTTTGCCCAAGTGATCCAAATTGAACCATTGCACAAACTGCTCGCGAGAAAAAATTTCATCGTCACCGTGGCTCCATCCAAGACGTGCCAAGTAATTGACCATGGCCTCAGGCAAAAAGCCTTCATCGCGAAATTGTGTGACTGCTTTGGCACCATTGCGCTTGCTGAGCTTTTCACCTTGCTCGTTGAGCACCGTTGGCAAATGTGCATAGACCGGCGGCGGGTGTCCCAACGCCTGAAAAATATGAATTTGACGAGGCGTATTGTTGACATGGTCGTCGCCGCGGATGACATGCGTGATGGCCATGTCGATGTCATCGACCACAACGCAAAAGTTGTACGTGGGTGTGCCGTCAGGACGTGCTATGACCAAATCATCTAACTCGTGGTTGCTGATTTCAATCAAACCTTTGACTTTGTCATTCCAAGCAACCGTCCCCGTTTGCGGGGTTTTAAATCGCAACACAGGTTGAACGCCCACAGGTATGGGAGGCAAGGTTTTGCCAGGCTCAGGTCGCCACGTACCGTCGTAACGGGGTTTTTCTTTGGCAGCCATTTGGCGCTCGCGAAGAGCATCGAGTTCGGCCACACTCATGTAGCACGGATAGACAAAACCAAGCGCTTGCAATTGCGCAAGCACTTGCTTGTAGCGGTCCATGCGTTGCATTTGGTAGAACGGCCCTTCATCGTGTGTGAGCCCCAACCAAGACATGCCTTGCAAAATCACATCAACTGCTTCTTGTGAGGAACGATCGACATCGGTGTCTTCAATACGCAAAATAAATTTGCCACCCGTGGCTCTGGCAAATGCCCACGGATATAGCGCAGAGCGGATATTGCCTAAATGGATGAAACCTGTCGGCGACGGTGCAAATCGGGTGCGTGTGCTCATGATGAGGCCTTGATTTGATCGAGGCCGCGTGACAAATCGTTTTTCAAATCGTCAAGATGCTCAAGGCCAACAGCCACCCGAACCAAACTTTGTTGAATACCGGCCAGTTGTCGGTTGACTTCCGTCAAGCGCCCATGAGATGTGCTGGCAGGGTGAGTGATGATGGTTTTCACATCGCCCAAATTCGCGGTGATGGACATCAATTGCGTACTGTCGATGACGGTGAATGCATTGCTGCGGCAATGCGCGGGGTCGGCACCCACGACATCAAACGACAGGACAGGACCACCTTTGCCCGATTGCTGCGCCATGGCCAGTGCGTGTTGCGGGTGTGAACTTAATCCGGGGAAATGGACCTTGGCCACTTTGGGATGCTGCTCTAACCATCTGGCAAGGGCCAAGGCTTGATCAGACTGCGCCTTCATGCGCAACGATAAGGTCTCTAAACCTTTGAGCACCACCCAGGCATTGAATGGCGACAAGCTCATGCCAGCACTGCGCATGACAGGTATGAATTTTTCGCTGACCATGGCTTGCGATGCACACAAAGCACCGGCGACCACACGGCCTTGGCCGTCCAGGTATTTGGTACCAGAATGAACAATCACGTCAGCACCCAGAGCAATGGGGGTTTGCAAAGCTGGCGTGCAAAAACAATTGTCGACCGCCAAGACAGCATGGGCAGCATGCGCAATCTCAGCCAGTGCACGAATGTCACAAACTTCTGTCAGAGGGTTGGTTGGCGTCTCGGCAAACAGCAATCGTGTGTTGGGTTGCATGGCTCGCTTCCATTCGGCCACATCGGTCTGTGAAACGAAAGTGGTGTGGACACCGAACTTGGCAAATTCGCTGCTGAGCAATTTGTGCGTGGAGCCAAATACGGAATGCGAACACACCACGTGGTCACCGCTCTTGAGCAAGGCCATGCACAACAACAGCACAGCCGCCATGCCGCTGGCTGTACCGACACAGGCTTGTGCCCCTTCCAATGCGGCCAAGCGTTTTTCAAAGCTGGCGACCGTGGGGTTGGTAAAGCGCGAGTAAATATAGCCTTCCTCTTCACCCGCAAACCGACGCGCCGCAGTTTCACTGTCAGGTTGAACAAAACTGCTGGTCAAAAACAAGGCCTCAGAATTTTCGCCGTATTGAGATTTATCCACCGCCGAGCGAACGGCCATGGTTTCTTTGTGGAAAGCGTCGGGATGTAGTGGATCAGTCATATGAGGTCAACGCAGATCGGCGTTGGGTAAAGCAAGTCGGGAATGGTCTGCAGCGTCTTCTTCCACGCCCACGCGGTGTTGGCCCAACCGGGTGATGTCTTCGACGCTGATGTCGCCAGTGATGTAGACGCCATCGAAGCAAGACGCATCAAACCCATGGATAGCTGGCGCACCCGGCAAAGCAGCGCGTTTGACAGCATCCAGCATCGGTGCGATGTCTTGGTAAATCAGCGCATCGCAACCTATCAACTCGCGCACCTGTTCGACGCTGCGTCCAAAGGCCACCAATTCTTCAGAAGTAGGCATGTCTATGCCATAAACATTGGGATATCGAACAGGGGGCGCAGCGCTGGCCAAATACACTTTTCTGGCGCCAGCGTCGCGTGCCATTTGAACAATCTCTTTACTGGTGGTTCCGCGCACGATGGAGTCATCGACCAGCAACACATTGCGGTCTTTGAATTCACTGACGATGACATTGAGTTTTTGCCGCACGGAACGTTTACGCACAGCCTGGCCAGGCATGATGAATGTGCGTCCGACGTAGCGGTTTTTCACAAAACCTTCGCGGTAGGGCTTGCCCAGCAAATGCGCCAATTGGGTGGCGCTGGGTCGGCTGGATTCAGGAATAGGAATCACCACATCAATGTCAGAAGGCGGTACGGTGGACACCACGCGCTTGGCCAATGTTTCGCCCAAATTCAAGCGGGCTTGGTATACCGAAATTCCGTCCATGGTGGAGTCTGGACGTGCCAAGTACACAAACTCAAAAATACAAGGCATCAAGCGGGTGGATTGGGCACATTGGCTGGCATGGAGTTGCCCTTGCATGTCGATAAACACGGCTTCACCAGGCGCCACATCTCGCACAAATATATGGCCAGTGCCCGCCAGCGCCACCGATTCGCTGCCAACCATCCAGGTGCCATCTTTGCCTTGACCCAGACACAATGGCCGAATACCAAACGGATCGCGAAAAGCCAAAACACCATGGCCGGCGATCATGGCAATCACGGCGTACGAACCTTTGATTCTTTGGTGCACTCCACTGACGGCCGCAAACACATCGGCCGCAGCCAGCGTGTTTCCGCGCGTGGTTTTTTCCAGTTCATGCGCCAACACATTGAGCAGCACTTCAGAATCACTCTCAGTATTAATGTGGCGATGGTCGGTGGAAAACAATTCGGCCTTGAGGGCATGCGCGTTGGTCAGGTTACCGTTGTGCACCATCACCAAGCCATACGGTGCATTCACATAAAACGGTTGCGCTTCTTCTTCGCTGTATGCGTTGCCTGCGGTCGGGTAACGCACTTGCCCGAGCCCGATATTGCCAGGCAAGGCCCGCATGTTGCGCGTGCGAAAAACATCGCGCACCATGCCCTTGGCTTTTTGCATGAAAAACTTGCGTTCCAATTGAGTAACGATGCCGGCAGCATCTTGACCTCGGTGCTGTAACAGCAACAAAGCGTCATAGATCAATTGGTTCACATGCGAAGGACTGACCACCCCCACTATGCCGCACATCAAGTCACCAACCTTTCCAATGGCGCCGGCAACACCGGCTTTAAATACACAAGCAATTGATGAACCGACTGGGCCACTTGAGAAGTCACCCACACCTCAGCATGTCGCCATGGTGTGAGGCCCACCAACACGGCAATGGCCAGCCACATGATGGCTGCACGCGCCAAACCAAACACCATGCCCAGCAGACGATCCGCCAATCCCAATCCCGCCAATGACAGCAACCGCTTCAGCAGACTGCCGACCAATGCCATCAGCAACATGACCAACAAAAAAATCAAAACCCAAGCAACGGCTTCACGCATACTTTGGGCCCACTCAGGCAATGGCAAACCACGGCTCCAATCGAACGCGTATTTGCTGCAAACCACAAAGCCCACAGCCCATGCCAAGAGCGCAAAAAACTCTTTGACCACACCGCGCCAAAACCCCAAAGCGGCTGACAACAACATCAACCCCAACAAGGCCCAATCAACCGCGTTCATGCATTAAAGCGTCAACACAACCGCATTCAATTGCAGCGATTTGGTTTTGGTGATGATTTTTTGGGCTTCTTCGCGGGTAGCAAAAGGGCCAGCACGCACACGTGTGCGTTTTCCCTCAGGAGTTTGAGCAACATGTATGTAGGTTTTGACACCCGATTTTTCGAGCTTGCTGCGGATATCCTTGACCTTGGCCTCGTCCGAAAAAGCACCAAACTGCACAATAAAGCGCTCGGTGGCGGCTTGGCTGGACGTTGGTTTCGCCGTGTTGGTTGAGTCTGCGGGAACGTTGGCGGGCGCGGGTTTGTCAGAACTGGCCGCATCTGCATTTACAGGTGTTTTTTTGGCTGGTTCAGCTTTGGGCTGAATATCAGCAGGCCTTGTTTCGGCTGGTGTTTTGTCGGGCGAAGTCGATGTCACCGCTGAAGGGTTTGATGATTGGTTGTCATCCCCCACCACCTGTTCGTTGGCATTGACGGCTTGCGAAAGAGGGACTTTGTCATTCAATTTATCCGGGCTGGCAACAGTTGGTGGTTGCGAGGGCCGTACCGAATCCTTGTCTGGCATGTCGATGCGGATGTCTGCCGCCAATTCGCGGGGTTTGGTGTCAAACACCAACGGAAAACCCAGCACAGCAATCACCACCAAGACAGTCGCACCAATCAGCCTGTGACGCGCCTGTTTGCGCAAGCTGTCCAAGCTTTGGGGGTCATCCTGATGGGATTCAGCAGACGAAGAACTGGGAGCGCGGGACTTGAAAAAGGCCATGGGCAGGTTCAGGTGGGTGAAGCGGCGGGAAGACGGCCTTCAATACCGTGCTGCAATACTCCGCCAACAGTGAAAAACGAACCAAAAACAAGAATTCTATCAGCGGGGTTGGCTGCCAACAGGGCTTGGCGCATCGCCTCTGACGGCCCGCTGTGCAGGCTGGCGCTCGCTGTTGCCGCCGGTTTCAAAGACTGCCAAACGTCTCGCAACGCCAGTGCGCTGGCCGCTCTGGGTGTGGGCAAATCGCAAAAATACCAACACTCCACCAATGGCATCAAACGGCGCAGTAATCCGATTAAATCTTTGTCGGCCATGGCGCCAACGACCGCATGCGTTCGGGGAAAAAAACCCATGGCATCCAAGTTGTGTGCCAAGGCGGCGGCGGCATGCGGGTTGTGCGCGACATCGAGCACGATAGCGGGTTGTCCTGGCAACAATTGAAACCGCCCGGGCCAAGTCACTGTCGACAAACCAGCGCGGATGGCTTGCGCCGTGACAGGCAGTTGCGAGCGCATGGCTTCCATCACAGCAATCACACCGGCTGCATTCAACAGCTGATTGGCGCCGCGCAAAGCCGGATAGGCCAACCCGCTGTAAGTGCGGCCACGCCCGCGCCATGTCCATTGTTGGTTGTCGCCAGAAAACTGCACATCTTTCATGACCTGCCAAACATCTGCTTGCAGCTCAACTGCTTTTATGAGCAGTGAATTTGGCGGAGACGGATCGCTGATAACGACAGGTTTTTCTGTGCGCATGATGCCGGCCTTTTCGGCTCCGATGCTCTCCCGGTCCGGCCCCAGCAATTCCATGTGGTCCAAATCTACGCTGGTGATGACCGCGCAATCTGTGTCGATCACATTCACCGCATCAAGACGACCACCCAATCCGACTTCCAAAATCACCACATCCAAATGGGCAGATGCCAAACAACTGAACAAAGCCAAACTGGTGAACTCAAAATAACTGAGAGTGACCTCGCCGCGCGCTACCTCCACACGTTCAAAATGCCCGACCAAATCAGCCTCTGACACAGGCAGGCCATCGATACAACAACGCTCCTGAAAGTACACCAAATGCGGCGACGTGTACAAACCGGTTTTATAGCCTGCTTGTCGATAAACAGACTCCATCATGGCGCAGGTAGAACCTTTTCCGTTGGTTCCCGCCACTGTTACCACTGGGCAATCAAACCGCAAGCCCATGGCCTGCGACACGCGGGCAACCCGCTCCAGCCCCATCTCAATGGTTTGGGGATGCAAGCGCTCACAATGGCTCAACCAGTCCTGTAAATTCATACAAAGATTGTCACCCATAGCCTATAAAACCCTGTCAACCCTATGTCTTGTGTTCGCGTTAAAGTCAACATGCGTCTTACACACAGGAGCTCCACGATGAAAAAACTGCTCAGCGTTATTGGTATGTTGGCTGCTTTTTACCTGCCCCAGTCACAAGCCCAAGAGGTCGGCCGCGTCATTTCCTCGATACCCATCATCCAACAAGTGGCTGTGCCACGCCAAGTTTGCACACAACAACAAGTGACCACCCAGCCCCCAAAGTCTGGCGCTGGTGCGCTCATGGGCGCCATAGCTGGAGGCACCGTCGGCCATGCCATTGGGCGTGACGGATTGGGTACCGCGATTGGCATGTTTGGCGGTGCCATTTTGGGAGACAAGATCGAGGGTGCACCACCGCCTGAAGTCAAAAACGTCCAAACATGCAGCACCCAAAATTTTTATGAAAGCCGCACCGTGGCGTACAACGTGACTTACGAATACGCCGGTAAACAATACATAGTTCAAATGCCCCAAGACCCGGGCCCCAGCGTACGACTGCAAATCACCCCAGTGGTTTCCAGCAACCCCAACTACAACTATCCTCCACCACCGCCGTTACCCGCTGCCAGCGCTGTGCCGCCCCCAGGATCGGCACCACAAAGCTGGTAAGCCTTTCTTCACTCCATCGAAGCCGCTCTCACAGAGCGGCTTTTTTCATGCAAAGCATGGCCTAGAATCGCGCCTTTGTTCTGATGGGTGAAAGTTTCATGCGTAAAAACACAACGACAGCAGCAGCCAAAGCGCCACAACGTGTAGTGCTGGCCTATTCGGGCGGCTTAGACACCTCCATTATTCTGAAATGGTTGCAAGACGAATACCACTGCGAAGTCGTCACATTCACCGCAGATATCGGCCAAGGCGAGGAGATCGAACCCGCGCGGGCCAAAGCCATCAAAATGGGCATCCAGCCTTCGAATATTTTTATTGAAGATCTGCGGGAAGAATTCGTCCGCGATTTTGTCTTCCCCATGTTTCGCGCCAATGCGCTTTATGAAGGCGAATATTTATTAGGTACTTCTATCGCCCGTCCCTTGATTGCCAAACGTTTGGTCGAGATCGCACGCAAAACCAAAGCCGATGCCATCAGCCATGGCGCAACCGGCAAAGGCAATGACCAAGTGCGTTTTGAACTGGGCGCGTATGCCTTGATGCCCAATGTCAAAGTGATTGCACCTTGGCGCGAATGGGATTTGCTGTCGCGTGAAAAACTGCTGGCTTATGCCGACAAACATGGCATCCCGGTGGATTTCAAAAAACGCAAAGGCGGCGCGCCCTATTCCATGGATGCCAATTTGCTGCACATCAGTTACGAGGGTGGCATTTTGGAAGACCCCAATTTCGCGCCGGAAGAGAACATGTGGCGCCTGACGGTGAGCCCTGAAAAAGCGCCTAACAAACCACAAATCATCGAACTGACTTACAAACACGGCGACGTGGTTGCCATTGACGGCGTGCGCATGTCACCCGCCACAGTGCTGACCCAGTTGAACACCGTCGGTGGAAAACACGGCATCGGCCGGTTGGACAAAGTGGAGAACAGGTACGTGGGCATGAAAAGCCGTGGCTGCTATGAAACCCCCGGCGGCACAATTTTGCTGGCGGGTCACCGGGCCATCGAATCCATCACATTGGACCGCGAAGTCTTGGCGCTCAAAGATGACCTGATGCCGCGCTACGCACGGCTGGTTTACAACGGTTATTGGTTCAGCCCAGAGCGTGAATTGCTGCAAGGCTTGATAGACGCCTCGCAAGCCACCGCCAACGGCAAGGTTCGGCTCAAACTCTACAAAGGCACCATCATGTGCGTCGGACGTGAAAGCAAAACCGACAGCTTGTTTGATACCCGTATCGCCACATTCGATGACGATGGTGGCGCCTACAACCAAGCCGATGCCGGCGGATTCATCAAACTCAATGCACTGCGCATGCGCATTGCGGGCAATTTGAAAAATGAGCGCGCTGCCAAATCAGCGTCCCGTGCAAAACCTGTCAAGAAAAAGGCTTGATCCATGGTCACCGAACATATTCCCAACGTCAGCATCACCACCAAAGCCAATGTGTTTTTCGATGGCAAATGCGTCAGCCATCCCGTGGTTTTGCCCAATGGCGAAAAAAAATCTGTCGGCGTGGTCATGCCGTCGCATTTGACATTCAATACCGCCGCGCCAGAAATCATGGAATGTGTGGCGGGTGCTTGTGAATACAAACTCGCTGGTACCGATCAATGGCAAGCCTCTCGCCCCGGTGACAAATTCCACGTCCCCGCCCATTCATCATTTGAAATCAAAGTGACGGAAAGCTACCACTACATCTGTCACTTTGGTTGAAGTGGTTTGATTCAATAGCGCATCATGCGGGCTTTGGCCTCGGCAAATTCACGCTTGAATTGCGCCACCATGTCTGCCGTGGACAGCACTTTGTTGATCGCACCAATGCCTTGACCGCAGCCCCAAATGTCTTTCCATGCTTTGGTTTTTTCGCCACCAAAATCCATTTTGCTGGGGTCGCTCTCGGGCAAATTATCTGGATCCATACCGGCATTACGAATAGAAGGCGCCAGGTAATTGCCGTGCACGCCTGTGAACAAGTTGCTGTAGACGATATCGTCTGAATTGCTGTCCACAATGCACTGTTTGTAGTCCTCACTTGCACGCGCCTCTTCAGTGGCGATAAAAGCCGAGCCGATGTAGGCGAAATCCGCACCCATGGCGAGCGCCGCCAAAATAGCTTGGCCACTCGCGATCGACCCACTCAACGCCAACGGGCCATCAAACCATTGGCGAATTTCCTGAATCAACGCAAACGGACTTTTCACGCCAGCGTGGCCACCCGCGCCGGCGGCAACGGCCACCAAACCGTCAGCGCCCTTTTCAATGGCTTTGTGGGCGAATTTGTTGTTGATGATGTCGTGCAAAACCACGCCGCCATAGCTGTGCGCGGCTTGGTTGATTTCTTCACGCGCACCCAGCGATGTGATGATGATCGGGACTTTGTATTTGACGCACATGGCCATGTCGTGTTCCAAGCGGTCATTGCTTTTGTGCACGATTTGGTTGATGGCGAACGGCGCTGCGGGCTTGTCAGGATGCGCCTTATTGTGGGCAGCCAACCCTTCGGTGATCTCTGACAACCATTCATCCAATTGCGACGCTGGACGTGCATTCAAAGCGGGCATCGATCCCACCACGCCTGCAATGCACTGTGCAATCACCAATTTGGGATTGCTGATGATGAACAGCGGCGAACCGATCACGGGAAACGGAACGGCTGCAAGAGCGGGTGGCAACTTGGACATGGTAGGCCTAGGGGAAAGAGGTTGAAAGTTGAATGAGGTCTGGGTCAAAAGAACCGTTTGTTTAAAACGCTTCTAAAGCCATGGCGGTCACGCTTTGAGCACCTTGGACGATGCTGTCACGCGCTGCAGGTGCTTTGCTCAGAATGTGATCGGCGTAGAAACGCGCGGTAACTTGCTTGGCTTGCAAGAATGCGGTGTCGTTGTCGCCGCTGGCCAACGCTTGGTGGGCGGCCACAAAGCTGCGGGCGAGTTGCCATCCAGCGATCACATTGCCCGCCAACATCAGGTAAGGCACGCTACCGGCATAGGCGTCGTTGGGGTTGCTATTGGCTTTGTCGACCATGAAATTCACCACATCCAGCAAAGCTTCGCGCGCTGCGGTCAAACGAAGCGCCATGGCTTTGGCATCTGGCGTGCCGATGGCAAGCAACTCGGCTTGTGTTTTTTCCATTTGCGCGGCCAGAGCTTTGGGTGTCTGGCCGCCATCGCGAACAGTTTTGCGACCCACCAAGTCATTGGCTTGAATGGCTGTGGTGCCCTCGTAAATAGTCAAAATTTTTGCGTCACGGTAATACTGCGCGGCACCGGTTTCTTCGATGAAACCCATGCCACCGTGCACTTGCACGCCCAGGCTTGTCACTTCCAAACTCATCTCGGTACTGAAGCCTTTGACCAACGGCACCATGAATTCGTACACCGCCAAATTTTGTTGACGGGCATCGGCATCGGGGTGGTGATGGGCTGCGTCGTAGGCGGCAGCCGCCACACTGGCCATGGCGCGGCATCCTTCGGTGTAAGCACGCATGGTCATCAACATGCGGCGCACATCGGGGTGATGGATGATGGGCGCAGCTGCTTTGACAGAACCATCCACGGGCCGAGATTGCACGCGATCCCGCGCATACTGCACCGCTTTTTGGTACGCCCTGTCAGCGATGGCAATGCCTTGCACACCTACCGCATAACGCGCTGCGTTCATCATGATGAACATGTATTCCAATCCACGGTTTTCCTGGCCCACCAAGAAACCGGTGGCGCCACCATGGTCGCCGTATTGCAAAACTGCAGTAGGGCTGGCCTTGATGCCCAATTTGTGTTCGATGCTGACGCAATGCACATCGTTGCGCGCCCCCAGTGAGCCATCGGCATTGACCAAGAATTTGGGCACCACAAACAAGCTGATGCCTTTGATGCCTTCAGGTGCCCCACTCACTCGGGCCAACACCAAATGCACGATGTTGTCGGCCATGTCGTGCTCGCCGTAGGTGATGTAAATTTTGGTGCCAAATACTTTGTAGGTGCCATCGGCTTGTGGTTCGGCGCGTGAACGCACCATAGACAAATCGGATCCGGCCTGCGGCTCGGTCAAATTCATGGTACCGGTCCATTCGCCGCTGACCAATTTTTCCAAGTAAGTGGATTTCAGCGTATCGGATCCTGCGGTCAGCAATGCTTCGATCGCGCCGTCTGTCAACAAGGGGCACAGCGCGAAACTAAGGCTTGCCGCATTGAGCATTTCTCCACAAGCTGCACCGATGGTTTTGGGCAAGCCCTGTCCACCAAAATCTGCCGGATGTTGCAAGCCTTGCCAACCGCCTTGGGCGTATTGGTGATAGGCCTGCTTGAAACCCTGCGATGTGGTGACGTGGCCGTCTTTCCAAAACGAAGGGTTTTTATCGCTCTCCCAATTCAAAGGCGCCACCACGTCTTGGTTGAACCGCGCGCATTCCTCTAGCACCGCTTGCGCGGTTTCCAAACCAGCGTCTTCAAAACCGGGCATGTTGGCAATTTGGTCAATGCGGGCCAAATGCTGCATGTTGAACAGCATGTCTTTGATAGGGGCGATGTAGCTCATGGGGTTCTCTTTAAATCAGTTTGACCAACTCGGGCACAGCAACAAACAAATCCGCTTCCAGGCCATAGTCAGCCACGCTGAATATCGGGGCTTCGGGGTCTTTGTTGATCGCCACAATCACTTTGCTGTCCTTCATACCTGCCAAGTGCTGAATGGCGCCGCTGATACCGCAGGCCACATAAAGCTGAGGTGCCACGATCTTGCCTGTTTGACCCACTTGCCAGTCGTTGGGCGCGTAGCCCGCATCGACAGCGGCTCGGCTGGCACCGAGTGCCGCACCTAATTTGTCCGCCAATGGTGTGATGACTTCATTGAATTTTTCTGCGCTGCCCAATGCTCGACCGCCAGACACAATCACTTTGGCCGCTGTCAATTCGGGGCGGTCGTTCTTGGCAATCTCACTGCCCATGAACAGACTTTTGGCGTCAGCCGTGGCCGCTTGAACGGTTTCGACTGTGGCATTTCCGCCCTTGCCGGCCGCATCAAAACCCGTGGTGCGAACAGTGATCACTTTGACCGCATCGGTGGCTTGCACCGTGGCCATGGCATTGCCCGCGTAAATGGGTCGCTCAAAGGTGTCTGGGCTGTCCACACGGGTGATGTCGCTGACCTGCGCCACATCGAGCTTGGCCGCCACGCGGGGCGCGATGTTTTTGCCGCCAGCAGTTGCGGCAAACAAAATGTGCGAATACGCCGAGGCCAAAGCCAAAACTTGCGCGGCCATGTGTTCGGCCAGACCATTCGCAAACGCATCGGATTCGGCATGCAACACCTTGCTCACGCCATCAATTTGAGAAGCGGCCTGCGCTGCTGCTGAGGCATCTTTTCCAGCAACCAACACATGCACTTCGCCGCCACAGGCAACGGCTGCGGTCACGGTATTGAGGGTGGAAGGCTTGAGACTGTGGTTGTCGTGTTCTGCAATCACTAAGGAGGCCATGTCAAATCACCTTTGCTTCGTTTTTGAGTTTGTCGACCAGTGCGGCAACATCTGCCACTTTGATACCCGCGCTGCGCTTAGGTGGTTCACTGACCTTGAGGGTTTTGATGCGAGGCGTGACATCTACGCCCAAATCCTCGGGTTTGAAAATATCGATCTGTTTTTTCTTGGCCTTCATGATGTTGGGCAAAGTCACGTAACGGGGTTCGTTCAGTCGCAAATCGGTGGTGATCACCGCAGGCAAACTCAATTTCAAGGTTTCTAAACCGCCGTCCACCTCGCGTGTGACCAACGCGTGTGCATCGGTGATTTCCACTTTGGAAGCGAATGTGGCTTGCGGCCAATCGGCCAAGGCCGCCAACATTTGGCCAGTTTGGTTGCAATCATCGTCAATCGCTTGTTTGCCCAAAATCACCAAACCGGGTTGCTCTTTGTCGGCCAAGGCCTTGAGCAATTTGGCAACGGCCAAGGGCTGCAGTTCCTCTGCGGTTTCCACCAAAATGCCACGGTCCGCACCAATGGCCATGGCGGTGCGCAAGGTTTCTTGACACTGGGTGACACCGCAAGAGACAACCACCACTTCTGTCAAGACGCCTTTTTCTTTCAAACGAACAGCTTCTTCGACCGCGATCTCGTCGAACGGGTTCATGCTCATTTTGACGTTGGCAATATCGACGCCAGTTTGGTCAGACTTGACCCGAACCTTGACGTTGTAATCCACCACGCGCTTGACAGCGACCAGTGCCTTCATGGGTTTGCTCCAAGAAATAAAGGTAAGTAAAAGTCATGCCTTCCAAGGACTGGAAGTTGACGTACACGTCATTCTAGACGAATCCCATTGCATTTGTGAACGGTCGTGCTTTTTTGACCCCGTTTTTTGTTTTGCCAGACGACACTTGCCTATGCGACCTGAGCATTAGCAGCGACTGCCGCCGTTTTGGGCAAGGGCAGCGCGATGCCTGCGGCCTGCAAACCAGCCCAAGCCGCATGGTGAACCCGAGACATCACCGCCAATCGGGAATGCAAGCGATCAGCAACCCAAAATTGCAAGGTGAATTCCAACCCCTCGGCGCTGAATCGGCTGAAATGCACTTGCGCCGAAGGGTCGGCATTCACTTCTGACACCGTGTGCAAGGCACTCAACAAAACCGCCTGAACCTTGTCAACGGGACTGTCCACGGAAACAGTGACGGTGGTTTGCAAGGACACCGCAGCGTCAGACAGGGAAAAGTTGTCCACCCGCTGTGTCATCAGCAATTCGTTGGGAATAATGGATTCACGGCCATTCGGGTCGCGGATCAGGGTGTATCGGGTTTTGATGTCACTGACCTGCCCCTCTACACCATCGACCCGAATGTGGTCTCCGATGCGTACTGAACGCTCGACCAACACCACAAAGCCACTCACATAGTTGGCAGCAAGTTTTTGCAAGCCTAAGCCCAGCCCCACGCCCAGGGCACCGCCGAGCACGGACAAAGCGGTCAAGTCCACACCGACCGCAGACAAAGCCAACAACAAACCAAACAAAAGAATGACTGCACGCAGCAGATTCGCCGCCACTTTCCGCATGGACAAGTCGCTGACGGTTTGCGTCAGTATGCGGTGCTCAATACCGGCTGACAGCCACAGGCTGAGCACCAACACCAAACCTGAAGACAACAAACCTTCAAACAGGGTGCGCAAATCCAGTTTTACCCGACCAAAATTCAGATGGATTTGCTCCATCTCTGCGACCACCAAAGGCAGCAAATCGGTGATCCACAACACCGCCACGCCCCAAGCCAACCAGGACACCAACCGTTCGGTCAACACAGCCAAGGGAGAGCGCGGAAAAACCGCCATCAACACACGCGCACACAATCGAATCAAGGCCAAAGAAAACAAGATCGGCACAGCCAACTTGAGCAAGATAAGCGCATGTTGCTTGAGCAGCAGAACCTGCACGAAATAAGTCAGTAACAAGGCCAATAAAGGAAATAACAAACCATCGATGACTTGTTTGCCAAACAACACCGATTCGGTTTTGGAATGCCGACCCATTACCCATGCGGTCAACCATGCAAACAGGACGATGGCCAACAAATAAAGCGCTTCTCTGATCAAACCAGAGGGCAGGCTTTCTTGGGTCAGGGCTGATAGCAGTAAATTCAAATTTTCCATGGGTGAAATCAGCTTAACACGGGCAAATGTCCAGTCCTCAGTAGACGCTTAGCTACACTCGCCTGCCATGCACATTCTTCAAGCCGTTAAATTCGCCAGCGCATTTTGGGCAAGCGCCTTGGCCACAGCGCTTTTGTGCTGGATCATGAGCGCAAGCCAAGTGCAAGCCGCCACGAAACACCCCCCAACCAAAGCCACGCCTTCTAAAACAGCAGCCGCTGTCAAGAAAAAACCCAAGTCGTCTAAAGCCATGAAAGCGACTCAGGGCAAACGTTTTGGCAAAACGGTGGCCGTTCGCGCTCTGGCCAAAACAATTGCCCGTCAACAAAAATTGCCCGTCGCCTGGGTCACAAAACACATTGCTCAGGCTCGACCATTGACAGCCATCTTGCCCATGGTGCTGCCGCCAGCGTCTGCCCAACAAAAAAATTGGACGGCTTACCGGGCGCGGTTTTTGGGTGATTGCCGCATCCAATCTGGTGTGAAATTTTGGCGTGACAACGCTTTGCTGCTCGATCAAGCCTTTGTGATTCACGGTGTTCCGCCACAGTTCATTGTTGGCATCCTGGGTGTGGAAACTTTTTACGGACAACACCTCGGGCAATACCCATTGATTGACGCATTGAGCACGCTGAGCTTGATGTTTCCTGCGTCCCATCCGCAAGCCGCTGAACGACAAGCGTTCTTTCAAAATGAATTGGCGTATTTTTTAAAGCAACAAAAAATGCAGCCCAGCAAAACAGCGCCGCTGGGAAGTTACGCGGGCGCGAGTGGTTTGCCTCAGTTCATGCCTTCTAGCATTGCGCGTTTTGCAGTGGACTTTGACGGCGATGGCCGCATTGACTTGACCAAAAGTACAGCCGACGCGATAGGCTCTGTCGCCAACTATTTCAAAGCATTTGGCTGGCAACCAGGCATGCCCACGCATTTTGATGTGAATGTGTCTGCTGTCGCTGAAGAGGATTTGAATGCACTGCTGGCGCCAGACATTGTTCCTTCATGGACAGTGGCGCATTTACAAAGCAAGCTAGCAGTTCTGTCAGACGATGCATTGGGATTCGATAAACCATTGGCCTTGGTGCAACTGCACAACGCTGGCAACCCACCGAGTTACGTGGCGGGCACAGAAAATTTCTTTGTCATCACACGCTACAACCGCAGCAGTTATTACGCGTTGGCGGTGATTGAATTGGGCGAGGCGGTGGCTCAAGCGCTCACTGATCCAAGTTATCAGACAGGGACTTGCCCTTGACGTTTTTTAAAGGGAAACACTTGGTTATTGGGGTCAGGTTCCAATTTGGAACCTGACCCCAATAACCAATAATGACCCGCCTATGAATTCTGCGCCATATCTCGAAGCACGTTTTTCTGCACCTTGCCCATGGCGTTGCGAGGTAACTCGTTCAATACTTGGCAATGTTTAGGCAGTTTGAAATTGGCCAATTGGCTTTTGAGGGCGGCCAACAGTTGTTCAGGCTCGAGCTGCGCACCGGGTTTACTCAACACAAATGCAAAACCGACTTCGCCAAAATCGGGATGCGGCACACCAACCACCGCGCTCTCGGCCACGCCAGGGAGATTGTTCAAAGCGTCTTCAATTTCAGCCGGGTAGACGTTCAATCCGCCACTGATGATCAGATCCTTGCTGCGCCCCACGATACGCACGTACCCTTTTTCGTCCAGCGTTCCCATGTCGCCGGTGACGAAGTAGCCATCAGCGGTGAACTCTTGCGCGTTCTTTTCTGGCATGCGCCAGTAGCCCGCAAATACATTTGGCCCCTTCACCTGAATGCTGCCCACCTCAGAAGGTAGGGCAGGCTTGCCATCCTCCGACATGATGCGCACTTGCACGCCAGGCAAGGCAAAACCCACGCTGCCGCCAATACGCTGCGATGCGCCCGCATAGCGATCATCTGGGGCATACGGGTTGGAGGTCAACATCACGGTTTCGCTCATGCCATAACGCTCAAGCACGGTATGTCCGGTTCGCGCTTTCCACTGCTCAAAGGTGTCCACCAACATTGGGGCTGAGCCAGAAATGAACAAACGCATGGACGCGCAAGCCGAAGGGCTCAACCCAGGCAAGGCTAGCAAGCGGGTGTAAAAAGTGGGTACGCCCATCATCACGGTCGCCCGCGGTAAATCGTTCAACACGCGCACAGGGTCAAACCGTTTGTGCCACAACATGCGGCTGCCGCTGAGCAATGCACCATGGATCGCCACGAACAAACCGTGCACATGAAACATGGGCAGTGCATGTATCAGCACGTCGCTGGATCGCCAGCCCCAGTACCCATGAAGCACTTGGGCGTTGCTCAGTAAATTGCCGTGACTGAGCATGGCCCCTTTGCTGCGTCCGGTGGTGCCACTGGTGTAGATGATGGCAGCGATATCGTCTGCTTGCCGGTGCACGGGTGTGTGCTGATCGCTGTGGTGTGCAGCGCGTTGCAGCAAACTGCCACCGCGTTGATCATCTAAGGTCACCACATACTGCGTCCCCGACTGAAACGCAATTTTGCTCACCGCGCTGAATTGCTGAGGAGCACACACCACCACAGCCGGTTCAGCATTGGCCAAAAAATAGGCGACCTCGGCGATTTGATAAGCCGGGTTGAGCGGCAAAAAAATATGGCCCGTGCGCAAACTGGCCAAATACAGCATCAACACTTCCACGGACTTTTCTACTTGCACCGCCATGCGAGAAGCAGCGGGCAATTGCAAACTGTCTATCCAGTTGGCCAGCATGGCGCTGCCACGCTCCAAGTCGCTCCAGCTGTAAGCCAATCCGTCATCGGTCTCTATCGCAATGGCTTGCAAATCAGCAGGAAAGCCAGCACGCAACGCGTTGTACAAATTGGCTTGAGTCATGGTTTTTCCACCCCGCTCAAGCCATGTCAGTGGACGGTTGTCGACGGCCAGACCAGACCATTAAACCCATTCCAACCAGCACCATGGGTACGCATAACCACTGACCCATCGACAAACCCATGGACAACAGTCCCAAGTGCGCGTCAGGCTCGCGGAAATACTCCGCCATAAATCGCAAACTGCCATAGCCCACCAAAAAAACACCGGACACCCAACCCGTGGGACGGTGCTTGCGAGACACAAACCACAGCACCGCGAACAACAACAAACCCTCTAGCAAAAATTGGTAAATTTGGGAGGGGTGTCTGGGTATGTCTGACCCGCTTTGTGGAAACACCATGGCCCAAGGCAAGCTCGGATCTGCCGCCCTGCCCCACAACTCACCGTTGATGAAATTGCCCATGCGGCCAGCCGCCAACCCTGTCGGCACGCAAGGGGCGACAAAGTCTGTGATCTCCAACCAATGTCGCTGGCGACGCCAGGCTGCCAAGGCCATGGCACCTATCACTCCCAGCATGCCGCCGTGAAAACTCATACCGCCTTGCCAGATATACGCGATTTCTAACGGGTGCGCCGCGTAATAACCGGGCTTGTAAAAAAGACAATAACCGATGCGCCCGCCCAACACCACGCCCAACACGCCGTAAGTCATCAAGTCATCGATATGCTGGGTTTTCCAAATACCGCGTTTAGCCAATGTGGCGAAGGGCTCATGCTGGAGTCGCCAACGCGCCAGCCCCAAAAAAAGCACGAAAGCCACAAGGTAGGTGATGCCGTACCAGTGGATGGACAGTGGCCCGAGTGACAGGGCGACCGGATCGAATTGAGGATGTATCAGCATGTTACAGATTGTGCTTCAAAGCAAGGTACAACGCAGTTGTCGCCCTGATTGGGTGTGGCGGGCAAGTCGCAAGGCTAAACTCTGCCATTGTCCGTATTGAAACTTTGGAATTCCCATGGCTACCTCCTCCATCAAAATCAACCGCCGTTCAGCCAACATCACCGAAGGCAAATCGCGTGCACCCAACCGTTCCATGTACTACGCCATGGGTTACCAGGAAGGTGACTTCGTCAAACCGATGGTCGGGGTGGCCAATGGACATTCCACCATCACACCTTGCAACAGCGGTTTGCAAAAGCTGGCCGATGCCGCCGTGGCTGGCATCGAAGAGGCCGGTGGCAATGCACAAATTTTTGGTACACCCACCATTTCAGATGGCATGAGCATGGGCACCGAAGGCATGAAATATTCCTTGGTCAGCCGTGAAGTCATCTCTGACTGCATTGAAACATGTGTTGGTGGCCAATGGATGGATGGCGTGTTGGTGGTCGGTGGTTGCGACAAAAACATGCCCGGTGGCATGATGGGCATGTTGCGTGCCAATGTGCCTGCCATCTATGTCTACGGTGGCACTATTTTGCCCGGCCATTACAAGGGCAAGGACTTGAACATCGTGAGTGTGTTCGAAGCGGTTGGCGAGAACGCAGCTGGCAAATTGAGCGACGCGGATTTGCGTGAAATTGAAATGCGTGCCATTCCCGGCACGGGCTCTTGTGGCGGCATGTACACAGCCAACACCATGTCTTCTTCTTTTGAGGCGCTGGGCATGTCATTGCCCTATTCGTCCACGATGGCGAATCCGCATGACGAAACACAAAACTCTGCCAAGCAAGCTGCCAAGGTACTGATCGAGGCCATCAAAAAAGATTTGAAGCCACGCGACATCGTGACCAAAAAGGCGATTGAAAATGCCGTGGCGGTCATCATGGCCACTGGCGGATCCACCAATGCGGTTCTGCACTTTCTGGCGATCGCCCACGCGGCGCAAGTGGACTGGACGATTGATGACTTTGAGCGCATGCGCAAAAAAGTGCCTGTCATTTGCGACCTCAAACCCAGTGGCAAATATTTGGCGGTCGACTTGCACAAAGCCGGCGGCATTCCGCAAGTCATGAAAATTTTGCTCAAAGCCGGTTTGCTGCACGGCGACTGCATGACCATCACTGGCAGGACCATGGCTGACAATTTGGCCGATGTGCCAGACGCACCACGCGCCGACCAAGACGTCATTCGCCCGATCGACAAGCCCATGTACGCTGAGGGCCACTTGGCAATCTTGAAAGGCAATTTATCGCCTGAAGGCGCTGTTGCCAAGATCACGGGTTTGAAAAACCCGGTCATCACAGGCCCAGCCAGGGTGTTTGACGACGAACAGTCCGCGCTCAAAGCGGTGCTCGATGGCAAGATCAAAGCGGGTGATGTGATGGTGTTGCGCTACCTTGGCCCCAAAGGCGGCCCCGGTATGCCCGAGATGCTGGCACCCACCAGTGCATTGATTGGCGCGGGTTTGGGTGAAAGTGTGGGCCTGATCACCGATGGCCGCTTCTCTGGCGGCACCTGGGGCATGGTGGTCGGCCATGTGGCACCCGAGGCAGCTGTGGGTGGCACGATCGCCCTTATCCACGAAGGCGACAGCATCACCATCGATGCACACAAACTGTTGTTGCAACTGAATCTGCCCGATGCCGATATCGAAAAACGCCGCGCTGCATGGAAAGCACCCGCGCCCCGATACAACCGTGGGGTCCAAGCCAAATTTGCGCATAACGCGTCGACGGCCAGCAAAGGCGCTGTGTTGGATTTGTACTGATCTTTTAAGCTGAAGGACTTTGTCATGAATCGTGTGTTGATTGCCACCTTGGCCACTGTTTGTCTCAGTAACGCCGCCTTGGCCGATGAAAAATTGGCTGGCGCAAAAAACTGTTTGGGTTGTCATGCGGTGGGCACCCAAGTGCTGGGACCCTCTTTCAAAGAAGTTGCCAAAAAATACGCTGGCAACAAAGAAGCTGCTGCCACTTTGGCTACCAAAATCCGCGCGGGCGGCGGCGGTGTGTGGGGCGCGATTCCGATGCCTGCCAACCCGCAAGTCAGCGAAGCCGAAGCCAAAAAATTGACCCGCTGGATTTTGGGTCTCAAATAATTTTTTGAGCGTTCTCACAAAGAGCAACTGAAGTTGCTTTTTTTGCCTAGTGTTTGAGTGGCTCACGCCATGCTGACTCCATTGACTGGTTAATTGGGGTCAGACACCAATTCGCGTCGGCCAGACCGTCATGTCGTCTGTCCGATCACCACTTTTTCTGCGACTGAATTTACGCAACAAGAAAAACTAAATCTGCACCCAAGAATTCACTGGAGGCCGACTCGAAGGGGGCGTTTTTTTCGAGCGAAAGCGCAGAAAAAATTGCACCGGATGGGTCGGCCAAATCCGGGCTTTCACACACTTTCAGACAACTGCGTCAAAATCGCTGGGTTTTCTAAAGTGGACACGTCTTGCGTGATCGCCTCGCCCTTGGCGATGGAACGCAGCAACCGACGCATGATTTTTCCCGACCGGGTCTTGGGCAAATTCTCGCCAAAACGTATGTCTTTGGGCTTGGCAATCGGCCCGATTTCCTTGCCCACATGGTCGCGCAACAATTTGGCAATTTGTTTGGCTTCATCACCCGTTGGCCGAGCACGCTTTAACACCACAAACGCACAAATGGCTTCACCCGTGGTGTCGTCTGGGCGTCCCACCACCGCCGCTTCAGCAACCCATTCAGTGCAACTCACCAAAGCAGATTCGATTTCCATCGTGCCCATGCGGTGCCCAGAGACATTCAACACATCGTCAATGCGTCCGGTGATGGTGAAGTTAGCCGTTTGCGCATCGCGAATCGCACCGTCACCAGCCAAATAGTATTTGCCTTGAAAGTCATCGGGGAAATAGCTTTTCTTGAAGCGCTCTGGGTCACCCCAAATGGTGCGAATCATGGATGGCCAAGGTTTTTTGACCACCAAAATACCCGCTTGGCCGTTTGGTACATCCTTGCCCGTTTCGTCGACGATAGCCGCTTGTATACCGGGGAATGGCAAGGTGCAAGAACCCGGCACCAAATGCGTCGCACCCGGCAGCGGTGTGATCATGTGACCGCCAGTTTCAGTTTGCCAAAAAGTGTCGACGATGGGGCAACGGCTGCCGCCCACATGCTGGTGGTACCACTCCCACGCCGCTGGGTTGATGGGCTCACCCACCGAACCCAACAAACGCAAACTGCTCAAGTCATAACGCGCCGGATGAACGGCTTGGTTGCTCTCGGCTGCTTTGATCAATGAGCGGATCGCTGTCGGTGCGGTATAAAAAATACTGACTTTGTGGTCTTGGATCATTTTCCAAAACCGGCCTGCATCTGGGAAAGTGGGCACACCTTCAAACACAATTTGTGTGCCGCCCAACGCCAAGGGCCCATAGGCGATGTAGGTATGGCCCGTGACCCATCCGATATCTGCTGTGCACCAGAACACATCATCGTGTTTCAGATCGAAGGTCCATTCGGTGGTGAGCGCCGCGTGCATCAAATAACCGCCGGTGCTGTGCTGCACGCCTTTGGGTTTGCCCGTTGAACCCGAGGTATACAACAAGAACAGCGGATGCTCAGCTTCCACCCATTCAGGGGTGCATGTTGTGGGTTGTTTGTCAGCCACGTCAGACAACCACAAATCACGGCCAGCGTGCATGGTCACTTCTGCGCCAGAGCGCTTGGCGACCAACACATGCTTGACACTGTCACAACCACCCAATCCAAGGGCTTCATCCACAATCGATTTCAATGGCAGTTGCTTACCGCCGCGCAATTGGTGGTCGGCGGTGATGACCAATTTGGCACCGGTGTCTTCTATGCGGTCTCGCAAACTTTGCGCAGAGAATCCGCCGAATACCACGGAATGGGTGGCACCGATTCGGGCACACGCCTGCATGGCGGCAACGCCATCGACCGACATGGAGATGTAAATGATCACGCGGTCGCCCTTGCCCACGCCCAGAGATTTCATGGCGTTGGCTAATTGGCAAGTGCGAGAAAGCAATTGCGAATAGGTGGTGTGCGTGACCTCACCGCCATCGGCTTCAAAAATGATCGCGGTTTTGTCACCCAGCCCTCGATCGATATTGCGGTCCAAGCAGTTGTATGACGCATTCAATTTGCCGTCTTCGAACCACGTGAAGAAAGGTGCGTTGGTTGCGTTCAAGGTTTGGGTGAATGGGGTTTGCCAATGCAACAAACGTTTGGCCTGCGCCGCCCAAAAACCTTCGTAGTCTTCGTCCGCATGCTTGACCAAAGCAAGGTAGGCGTCCATGCCAGATACTGCAGCTTGTTTGGCAAAGGCAGCAGGTGGGGCATACACCGGCAGAGGGTGGTCGTGGCTCATGTCTTGTCTCCTGGTGTTGAATGGTCGCTGAGCGACTCTGGTTCGAGCGAGACTGTCGTCGATGCCTCTTACATGCCACTGACTGGCTTGATTCTTACGCCTGCGACCATTTCGTTCCCTAGAATCCAAGGTTTGTGCTGTATGTTTGCCATTTGACGAAAGCAATACCCATGTCTGAACCCCCATCTGTCCACCCACCGCGCCATACCTCTGTCTTGTCGCGTCTGATTTTTTCCAGTCGCTGGTTGCAATTGCCTTTGTACCTGGGTTTGATAGCCGCGCAAGCAGTGTATGCCGTGCATTTCTGGGTTGAGGTAGTGCATTTGCTTGAGGCTGCATTTGGCAGCCAAACTGCCTTGCAGGCGTTGGTCAGCAGCATTGGTTACAAAGCAAACCCTCCTGTGGTCAGTTTGAATGAAACCATCATCATGCTGGTGGTACTGGCTTTGATTGACGTGGTCATGATTTCTAATTTGTTGATCATGGTCATCGTTGGCGGCTATGAAACCTTTGTGTCCCGCATGTACTTGGAGGAACACCCTGACCAACCCGAGTGGTTAAGCCATGTGAATGCGTCGGTATTGAAAGTGAAATTGGCCATGGCGATCATCGGTATTTCGTCTATCCATTTGCTCAAAACATTCATCAATGCGGCCAACTACGATGAAAAAGTATTGATCTGGCAAACCATTATTCACATCGCTTTTTTGCTCAGTGCCATGGCGATTGCATACACCGACAAGTTACTGAACCAAACCCGTGCCTTGGGCGGATCGCACTGACCACCCGGCCCCAAACACCGAGACTGACATGAGCAACATCACACAAAACGACTTGATGGAATCTGTGGCCGCTGCTTTGCAGTTCATCAGCTACTACCACCCGACCGACTATATTGCGCATTTGGCCCGTGCTTACGAACGCGAGCAAAGTCCGGCGGCGAAAGACGCCATGGCACAAATCCTCACCAACAGCAAAATGAGCGCAACCGGCCACCGCCCGATTTGCCAAGACACGGGCATCGTGAATGTGTTTCTCAAAGTAGGCATGGGTGTGCGGTTTGTCGGTTTCCATGGCAGTTTGGACGACGCCATCAACGAAGGGGTTCGACGCGCTTACAACCACACCGACAACCGTTTGCGCGCCAGTGTGGTGGCCGATCCCCAGTTTGCTCGCAAGAACACCGGTGACAACACACCGGCGGTTATCTTCACCGAGTTGGTGCCTGGCGACACGCTGGAAGTCACGGTGGCTGCCAAGGGTGGTGGCAGCGAGAATAAATCCAAACTGGTGATGCTCAATCCCAGTGACAGTGTGGTCGACTGGGTGCTCAAAACCGTGCCTACCATGGGCGCGGGATGGTGCCCACCGGGCATGCTCGGCATCGGCATTGGCGGCACGGCTGAAAAAGCCATGTTGATGGCCAAGCAAAGTTTGATGGATGACTTGGACATGCATGAATTGCAAGCCAAAGCAGCCAAGCGCGAGAACCTGACCCCCACGGAAGAGCTGCGCCTAGAGCTGTATGAAAAGGTCAATGCACTGGGTATTGGTGCGCAAGGTTTGGGTGGGCTGACCACTGTGCTCGATATCAAGATACAGATGTACCCCACGCATGCCGCCAGCAAACCGGTGGCCATGATTCCCAATTGCGCAGCCACCCGCCATGCGCATTTTGTGATGGATGGCAGTGGCCCGGTTTACTTGAATCCCCCTTCGTTGGACCTGTGGCCCAGAGTGGACTGGGTACCCGATACCCAAAAAAGCCAACGCGTCGATTTGAATACCTTGACGCGCGAGCAAGTCGCCGCTTGGAAACCCGGCCAGACTTTGCTGCTCAACGGCAAGATGCTGACCGGCAGAGATGCCGCGCACAAACGCATCCAAGACATGTTGACCAAGGGTGAGTCCCTGCCCGTGGATTTCACCAACCGCGTCATTTATTACGTCGGCCCGGTGGACCCTGTCGGCGATGAAGCTGTTGGACCTGCTGGCCCCACCACCGCAACCCGCATGGACAAATTCACCGAGATGATGCTGGCGCAAACCGGACTCATTGCCATGGTGGGCAAAGCCGAACGCGGACCGACTGCGATCGATGCGATTCAAAAGCACCGCTCTGCCTATTTGATGGCGGTGGGTGGCGCGGCCTATTTGGTATCCAAGGCCATCAAGCATGCCAAAGTGGTGGGCTTTGCCGATTTGGGCATGGAAGCGATTTACGAATTCGACGTCGTGGACATGCCTGTCACCGTGGCGGTGGATGCAGGGGGCACCAGCGCACACATCACCGGTCCTGCCGAATGGTCTAAGCGCATTGCCAGTGGTGAATTCAAAGGCATTGCTGTTACCAGCCATTGATGTCCTTGCCAACCTACGCCCCTGCGCTTGAAAAGACATCGGCGCCACATTCACCGGTGGGTGTGTTTGACAGTGGCGTAGGCGGACTCAGCATATTACAAGCCCTTCAGCGCCAACTGCCCCATGAGTCATTTGTGTATTTGGCGGACAGCGGCTTTGCGCCCTATGGGGAACGCGATGAAGCATTTGTGCTGCAACGTGCCCGAAGCGTTTTACAGACCCTGCTGCAACAAAACCAGATCAAAGCCTTGGTGATTGCTTGCAATACCGCCACGGCTTTGGCTATCCATGTCTTGCGTCAAGAATTTCCCGCATTGCCTATATTTGGCGTAGAGCCTGCCATCAAACCGGCAGCACTGCTGAGTCACACCCGACGCATTGGCGTGATGGCGACAGCCGGTACGTTGGGCAGCGCCAAATTCCAAGAACTGCACCGCAGCTTGCAAGACCAGGCCGAGTTTGTGTTGCAAGCATGTGATGGCTTGGCGGACGCGATTGAACAGCAATGGCAGCAATCGGACCACCACACAGTGATCAAGTTATGCCGCAAGTACTTGGATGCGATGGGTGAATTTGGCTCGGCAACACACCAAATAGACACCGTGGTGCTGGGCTGTACCCACTACCCTTTTGCCAAGCCATGGATCCAAGCGTTGCTGGGCCCTCATGTCAGTTTGGTCGATACCGGTGAACCCGTGGCCAGACGGGTGGCCCAAGTGTTGGAAGACGAGGGATTGCTGGCCGGTCTTGACCACACACCCACTTTACAGCTCTTGGCAACGGGTGAAACACGGAATCTGCAAAGTGCTGCCAAGGCTTGGTTGCAATCGTCACAACCCGTGTCCAAGGTGTGAGCTACATCACGCCACGGGCACCGCAAAACCAATCATCGTGCCTTTGCCTGGGATGCTGTGCCAGCGGGTTTGCAAATCCATTTTTTGCGCCAACTCTTTGAAACTGTATAGCCCCAAGCCTAGCGTTCGCAGTGGTTGTGTGCCTTTGTCAAACCGGGTGAATGCGTTGAAGCCTTGCGATAACTGGGCTGGCGACATACCCAAGCCGTTGTCCATGCACCAAATCCACAATGCATCGCCTTTTCGGCGACAACCGATCAGCACACTGCCACCCGCCTGCGTGTAACGCAAAGCATTGGTGAGTAAATTTCGGACCATGCGTGCGACTTGAAGCGCATCAACGTTCACCTTGCTGCGACAAGGTTGATAACGTAAAAAAATATGTTTTTGCTCTGCCAGCAAACGCATTTCTTCCACCAAAGGTTGCAGTAATTCATGGACAGCCAAGGCGCTGGCGGCTGGTTGGCCGCTTGAATAGGTGTCAGCCCCTTCTGCCCAAAACCGTAAATGGCCCATGAAATCATCCACTGCGCGGCTCGCAATTTGCATACCCGTCATCAATCCGAAACGCCTGTCCTCCGGCGCCAAAACCAGAGCACGCGCATACAGCAACATACTTTGCAACGGCTGCCATAAATCATGGTGAGCTGCTGCAAACCATCTGCTGCGTGCTTTTGTCAATTGCATGTCCAACCGCAATGCGTCACGCTCCTGCAATACATGCATACAGGCACTCCAACCCAGCAAACTGGCCACCAGTGCACCTTGGATAAAGTGTGTTCCCAGTGTGGTGACCAACGGCCATTCCCAATACCTGAACAACCAATACACCAACATACCGACCCAATACACTCCCCAAACCGCCACAAACACACCCCGCTTGAGATTGGGCTGCAGACGGAAAAACCACACGCTGATCACCAGCAGCAGCAAAGCCTGGCAACTGCCACCCAACAGCAATACAAACCGAATGTGCGGTGACCACAGCCACAGACTGCTGATCCACACGATCCACCAAACACTGGCCAATACATGCAAATACAGGTGCAACTGAGGATGTTTGAGCGCGGTTTTCATGAATGCTTGCGCGTGGTAGATGCTGACCCCAAACATCAAGCCATAAGCTGTCGTGCCCATCCACGCGGCATGGGCACGACCCAGCCCAGGCCAAATCAAATGCATCAGGCCGCAGATCCAAAACCCTGCCACCAACTCCAACATGGCCAACAGATTAAACAGCAGCAACGTTTTGGATTTCAGTACTGGCAGAAACGTCAAGCTGTAGACCACCACCAATAAGGGGGCTGCCAAAATACCACCGATCAGCAAGCACAATTTCAAATGCTGCTGCATGAACGCCTGTGGTTTGTGTATGCCCACAGGGAACTGCACACGGTTCAAACCGTGGATACGCATCAACATATCCACCTGTCGATAGGTGGTGTCATAAATTGGCCAAGTGAAAAACAACTGACCGCTGCCCCAACCCAAATCAATCGTTTCGTGCAAAGGTGCTTGATGCTGCCAAGGTCCACCGTTGAAGCGCAACCACAACTCTGCCTGGTCTTGGGTGGGCGACTGCAAGCTCAGCCACAAAGGCAATTGCTGCGCGTATTCAGCAGGCAAGGACCAAGCTGCCCAATGCGGGACACTGTTGGCAGCGGCCAATACTTGGTGCGGGTGCGACAGTCGGATTGCATCGGCCTGCAAACTGCGATCCCAAGCTTGGCTGGGCGTCAAGTCAGCGCCCTTGTCAACCACCACCCGCAACAATGGCCAAACTGGATAGTCGGTGTTCATTGCCTGAGCACACAGGGGCCAGAGCAACCATGCCCACCACCATATGCACTGCTTACGCAATGTCATCGCCTTTGGATGCGATGTCGAGAGGTCGGCCTAAGCGGTGCACCCACTGCCAATACACCGCAGATGCTTGTGTTTTGTTTTTGACACCCAGACGCTGGTAAATCATTTGCTGATGGGTACGCACCGTGCTCTCTTCAATACCCAGTTGTGTAGCCACTTCGCGACTGCGCCGTCCTCTGGCCAGTTGGGACAGCACGTGCAATTGCCTGTCTGACAACCACTGCATGCGTTCGACGTCAGGTTCATTGGCCACAGACACCGCTATTGGCAAGCCAGGGCTTGCGCACGCAACAGCATCCTGTAGCGTTTGCAAAACCCTGTCTACCCAACGGGTCACGGGTTCTGCTTTGCTGAGAAATTCAATCCGATTGCCCAAACAGATGTCTGCGATGTCAGCGTGATCCAGCGCTGAAAACACCATGATGGCTCCTTGGGGCCGGGCATTGCAAAAGGCCTGCAGCGTTTGCAGGCCTTGGGCATCTGGCAAATTCAAATCCAACAACAGCAGATCCACTTGCGGATATTGCGCCAGCAACTGCAGCCCATGGGCCAAGCTGCCAGCCTGAATGAATTGTGCGGTGGGGATCAATTCACGCAGATTTGCGCACAGCGCATCCACCATCATGGGATGGTCCTCAACAATCAGTATCAGAGGGTCACGCATGCTTGGTCTGCCAAAACATCTAGCGTGACAAAAATTCAAGGCTGAGACAAGTCAGCCGAACTGAATGTGAAAATTATTCAGAGTTGTCGAAATCCTTGATCGAACTGGATTGGGCCTTCAATTGCATAGCGCAAAAAAGCGCCATTGTTGCCACGGGAATGGCAAACACAAACACCTGTTGTAAACCCCAGTGAGTGCTCAATGCCGCTCCGCCGAGCGCACCCACCACACCGGTGAACCCGTAGCCAATGACGGCGTACAAGGCTTGGCCTCGACCCCGCAATCTGCCCGGAAAATGCTGAGACAACCAAGCAATACTGACCGTGTGTTGCACTGCGAAAGTGAACACATGCAGACACTGCGCCAGCAATAACACGGGCAACACCGGCGCATAAAAAGCCGTCATGCCCATGCGCAGCACCATCACACCGGTGCACACACACAGCCACATGGGCAAACTCAACCAGTGCAGCCATTTGCTTTGGGTGAAAAAGCCCATGATTTCCACCACCACCGACACCGCCCACAACACGCCGATCATGTCTTTGCCATAACCCAATTCATCGAGGTACAACGAAAAGAAGGTGTAGATGGAGACATGCGACAGCACATGAAAAAACAAGGTCGCAAAAAACCAGCGACTGTGGGGTTGGTTCAAGACTTGCCAAAAGCTGGCTTGGCCCTGCACATGGCTGACAGCTTCGCGCTGGTCAGGCAAGCACCAACAACTGATGTTGACTGCGACCAGTGTCAACACCGCCCATACCGGAAAACCCGACATGCCTTGCGACTCGAACCATGCACCCGAGGCAAAAACTGTGACCAAAAAACCCACCGAGCCCCACAAACGGATACGCCCATAGCGACGCACATCCAACGTCCCCATGTGGCTGACCAAATGCGCCATCGCGGCCTCGCTCATCGGCATCATGGCACTGGTGTGTATGAACATGCCAAACAACACGGCGGCCAACCACCAAGGCGAGGGGTGCAACAACAAGCCCACGGAAAACAACAAAGCCATACCAGCACACCAACGCATCAACGGCACGCGTGCACCGTTGCGGTCACTCAACCAACCCCAGACATAGGGTGCAAAAACGCGGGTGAAGGCTTGCATAGAGGTGAGCAAACCAATCATCCATAAGCTCAAGCCAAGGTGCTTGAGCCACAAAGGCAAATACGGATTGAAAAACCCAATATGGGCGAAATAACTCGCCGACAAAACCGCAAAAGGCACCAATTGACGCCGCGTAGCCCGCGGCGCTGAGACAGTGTTCATGCGGTCAACCGCTGCGCTTGGCAGGGATAGGCGGCAGCGGCGTCACCACATCCGCGCATTGCGCTCGGTGGCGCAAGGCATGGTCCATGACGACCAGCGCCAACAAAGCCTCGGCAATGGGTGTCGCACGTATGCCTACACAAGGGTCGTGACGGCCTTTGGTTTGCACCTGTGTGGCCTCACCGGCGCTGTTGATGGTGTCACGCGGTGTCAGTATGGAACTGGTGGGTTTGATGGCAATGCTCACATCCAGATCCTGTCCGGTACTGATGCCACCCAGCACACCACCTGCGTTGTTTTGCACAAAGCCTTGCGGGGAGAGACTGTCGCCGTGGGTGGAACCGCGTTGCGCCACGCTGGCAAAACCCGCGCCAATTTCGATCCCCTTGACGGCATTCAACCCCATCATGGCGTAGGCGATGTCGGCGTCCAAACGGTCATAAATGGGTTGACCCAGACCGACAGGCATGCCTTGCGCGACCACACGAATACGCGCACCGCAAGAGTCACCGGATTTGCGCAAACTGTCCATGTAGTGTTCCAAGTGGCTCACGTCTGCAATGGCTGCATAGAACGGGTTGTTCGGCACATGTGCCCAGTCTTCAAAACCAATCGGGTGTTCACCGAGTTGCGTCATGCAACCTTTGAACGTGGTACCGAATTTTTCCAGCAACCATTTTTTGGCAACCGCACCTGCAGCGACTGTGGGCGCGGTCAAGCGTGCAGAGGAACGCCCGCCGCCGCGTGGGTCGCGCACACCATACTTTTGCAAATAGGTGTAGTCGGCATGCCCGGGGCGGAAGGTTTGCAAGATGTCGCTGTAGTCTTGGCTGCGCTGGTCGGTGTTTTGTATCAACAGGGCGATGGGCGCGCCGGTGGTGACACCTTGGTAGACACCACTCAGAATTTGCACGTGGTCTGGTTCTTGGCGCTGGGTGACATGTCTGCTGGTGCCTGGCCGTCGGCGGTCTAAGTCGTGCTGAATATCCGATTCGCGCAAGACCATGCCCGGCGGGCAACCGTCAATCACGCAGCCAATGGCCGGGCCGTGGGATTCACCAAAGTTGGTGACGGTGAAAAGTGTTCCAAAAGTATTGCCGCTCATCCATGGATTATCCATGAGTGAAATGAGCGGCCATTGCGCCTACTCAATCAGTCTTTGAAAAGTAAAAATTCGGATCGCTATTTGTATTTATAAAATTTTTTGTTCATTTATTGGTCAATATTCTTTGGACATGTAATATAAAAATTCGCATGAATTTCAATCCAAGCTATCACTGAGGAAATCCAATGCCCCACCATTTCAAAGCTCTACACACTCTTTCAAAACTGATGTTCTTAGGGGCGGTGATTTACCTGCTCGGCGGATTCGGCTTTTTTTTGTCGCACTTGCTGGCCATTCAAAGCACTGTCACAGCCGTGGTCGTGGTCAATCTGTGTGCATGGCTGGGGTATGTGTATTTGGGGGTGTCATGGGCTTGGGGTCACAAGGTCTCCAGGAACAAGGTGGTTGCCATCACCGGTTTGGATACCTTGAATTTCATCCTCTTGTCTGTTTCTTTGGCATGGTCGAGTATTTTGATGATGATTTTTTTGGTGCGGCACCACTGGGCACGGCCTGGGCCAGGACTGCAACCTCACGAAGATTTACCTGACAATCTTGCACGCTTCACCGGACTTCAACGTTTTTGAACGCGGGTTGACTCTCCTGATCGACATGCAATGTTTTTGAAAAATCGCGGCTTTGCACCGGCTATGCTGCACGCATGAGTTCTTCCTCCACAATCAGCACCTCCACCCTACCCAGAGGTTCACATGTCCGGTTACGCTGATCCGCATTTCGACACACTGGCCTTGCACGCGGGCAGTCAGCCCGACCCCGCCACAGGCGCAAGAGCGGTACCCATTCACCTGACCACATCCTTTGTGTTTGAATCGTCTGACCAAGCCGCTTCGTTGTTCAACCTTGAACGTGCCGGCCATGTGTACAGCCGCATCAGCAACCCCACCACCGCTGTTTTCGAGCAACGCATTGCTGCGCTCGAAGGCGGGATTGGCGCGATTGCCACCGCCAGTGGACAAGCTGCATTGCATTTGAGTGTGGCCACGCTGATGGGCGCTGGCTCGCATATCGTCGCCAGTTCTGCGCTTTATGGCGGTTCGCACAACTTGTTGCACTACACCATGCGCCGCTTTGGCATTGAAACCACGTTTGTGCACCCCAACGACACCGATGCATGGCGGTCGGCCATCCGCCCCAACACCCGACTGCTGTTTGGTGAAACCGTGGGCAATCCAGGCTTGGATGTGCTGGATATTCCTGTCATTTCGCATTTGGCACATGAGCACGGCTTACCGTTGTTGGTCGATGCCACTTTGTCCACACCCTATTTGATGCAACCGCTTTCACTGGGCGCCGATTTGGTCTACCACTCAGCCACCAAGTTTTTGAGCGGCCACGGCACGGTCATTGGCGGTGTGGTGGTCGATGGCGGCTCTTTCGATTGGGAAAAAAGCGGCAAATTCCCTGAGCTGACCGAGCGCTACGAAGGCTTTCACAACATGGTGTTTTCTGAGGAAAGCACCGTGGGTGCATTTTTGTTGCGTGCTCGCCGAGAGGGGTTGCGTGACTTCGGTGCATGCCTGAGTCCGCATTCTGCGTGGCTGATTTTGCAAGGCATGGAAACACTGCCACTGCGCATGGAGCGGCATTTGTCGAACACCGAAAAAATTGTCGAATTTTTAGCTGCGCATCCCATGGTGTCTCGCGTTGGCCATCCCTTGATCGACAGCCACCCGAGCCATGCACTTGCACAAAAGTTGTTACGCGGTGGCGCACGTGGCGCAGGTTCGGTGTTCAGTTTTGACATACGGGGAACGCGCTCACAAGGCCGTGCCTTCATCGAAGCGCTGAAGTTGTTCAGCCATTTGGCCAATGTAGGCGACAGCAAATCGTTGGTGATTCACCCGGCCAGCACCACGCATTTCCGCATGAGTGACGAGGCGCTGACATCTGCTGGCATCGGGGCGGGCACCATCCGTTTGTCGGTGGGACTCGAAGACCCCACCGATTTGATCGATGACTTGAAGCGCGCATTGCGTGCTGCCGAAAAAGCCGCTTAAAGGAACGCGCCATGTTTATCGATGTGAACGGTTATCGCAGTTACGCCTACACCGGCGGCAAGGATTTCAACCCCGCGCAACCCACCGTGGTGTTGGTGCACGGTGTGTTGTGCGACCACAGTGTGTGGTTGTTGCAAAGCCGTTATCTGGCACACCATGGCTGGAATGTGCTGGCGGTTGATCTGCCCGGTCACTGCAAAAGCGAAGGCACACCACCTGCCTCTGTACAGCAAGGTGCAGCTTTTGTCCAAGGGTTGATGGATGCATTGGGAATTCAACAAGCAGCCTTGGTGGGTCACAGTTTTGGCTCACTGATCTGTTTGCAAGCGGCTGCCGATTTGGGAAAACGTGCGACACATTTGGCACTGGTAGGCACGGCTTATCCGATGAAAGTCTCGCAAGCCTTGCTAGATGCTTCTCGTGATACGCCTGATACAGCTTTGCACATGACCAATGTGTTTTCACGCGCCACACTCGCGCCGCCCTCGGGTGCCGGCAGCTGGGTGTTTGGGGCCAGCATGGCATTGGGTAAGCGGGTTTTGGCCAGTAACCCAGAGGTGAATGTTTTTTACACCGGTTTTCAAGCTTGCAACAGCTATGACCAAGGCTTGCAAGCCATGGCAGCGGTGACCTGTCCGGTATTGATGGTATTGGGTGAAGCCGACCAAATGACCACGCCCAAAGGCGCTCAGCCGTTGATCGAGCAGGCCCAATCAAGCGGCGTGGCAGTTCACATCAATAGGGTTCCCAACGGCCATCACCAAATGAGCGAATCTCCGGACGAAACCTTGGATGCGTTGAAAGCGTTCTTGCGTATTGCCTGACCCTGCTTTTGACAAAACACTGTTCCGCGCAAAGGCTTAAAGCACGTCAGCCAATAACCAGTTGTGCCATTGTTTGTGTATGGCGGCACTGCCAGGCCCATCCGCCAACAAAGTCAGCTTGAGCAAAGGCGCCACACGCGTGCTGCGCCAGTCGACCAACATCACATAACGAGGTGGGGATGAAGCTTGGTTTTCGTCCAGCAACCCCACCCAATCGAGTTGTTGCAATTGCTCCAACACCGCTTGCATTTGCAAGGGATCAGCCCCTAAGCGATTTGCCAATGATTGCAAATCATCACCGTGTACACCTTCGGCTTGTTTGCGTTTGAGTTCTCTCAAAGTGTCCAGTGCCAATTGAAAACCAGCACCTGGGGCTTGCCCATCTCGGACATGCCCCATGCGCAAGCCCGGCCAACTCGCGACCAACACCGCGCCCAGCAAAACGATCGCCCATGTCATGTAAATCCACACCAGCAAAATAGGCACCGTGGCAAACGCACCGTACACCAGCGAAAACGTGGACATGCGGGCCAAATACCAAGTGAGCAAACTGCGTGCAATTTCGAGCACCACGGTGGTTCCCAAACTGCCACCCAACACTTGCCGCCAAGGCACATGCGTGTTCGGTACAAACCGGTAAAGCGCAGAAATACCGCCCCACAACAGCACAAACTCCAACACATCCAACGCCAGTTTCATGGTCGGGCTTTGGCTGCGCAAGGAGCCGCCAGACCACAAAATCACCGATGCCATGGTGACCAAACCAGCCGCCACCAATACCGGCCCCAAGGTCAACGCTGCCCAATACAGCAGCAAGCGTTGGCCCCAAGGACGGGCCTTGGTGACACGCCAAATCGCATTGAAACTTCGGTCGATGGTGAACACCAAAGCCAAGGCAGAAAACATCAATACAGCAAAGCTGACCACCCCAAGCCGACTGGCCTTGGTGGTGAACTGGGTCAAATAACCCAATACCTGGCGGGAAATACTGTCCGGAATCAGGCTTTCAATCAACCACCGCTGCAAGACATTTTGAAACTGGTCAAACAAGGGAAATGCCGTGACCACGGCCAGCGACACAGTGATCAATGGAACCAGCGCAATCGTGGTGGTGAAGGTCAACGCACCAGCGGTTTGTCCCAAACGGTCTTCGGCAAACCGCTGCCGCAAACGCTGCAATGTCAGACGCCAGGGAAAAGCGCGGGTTTGGCGCAGTAGATCTCGGATATACGACACAATCATGGTCTCTATCATGCCATTGAATATGCCTCCCACAACCGCCGCTTTCAGACACGCCCAACTCACCCGTTTCATGGCCGTGGGCAGTTTGCTCGGGCTGATTCTGTTGTCACTGGCTTGGGAGTTGTGGTTGGCGCCCTTGCGGCCAGGCGGTTCCTGGTTGGTGCTCAAAGCACTGCCGCTGTGTTTGCCACTGGCAGGTTTGCTGAAAAACCGCATGTACACCTATCGCTGGGTCACATTGGTGGTGTGGTTGTATTTTGCAGAAGGGGTGATTCGTTGGAGCGGTGACCGATGGCCCAGCAATTTGTATGCGGCCATTGAGGTAGGTTTGTGTCTGGTGTTGTTTGCAGCCAGTGCCATGCATGTGCGTTGGCGTTTGCAACACGCTGCCTTGGCCAAGCAAGAGGAGCTCACACTCAACCAGCAAATGGACACCACACCTGATGTAACCCACCCACCTCATTCTGTTGACACAAACAAACCATGAATGGGTTGATTGACAGCTTGCGCCAGATTTGCGGTGAAGCCCATGTGCTGAGCGGTGGCGGCTTGACGGCTTACGAGCGCGACTGGCGTGGCCGCGAACACGGCAAAGCCTTGTGTGTGGTTCGACCGGCGCACACCAAGGAAGTGTCAGCCGTGGTCAAAGCATGCGCGGCAGTTGGCGTGGCGATGGTCCCGCAAGGTGGCAACACCGGCTTGGTCATGGGCTCCACACCCGATACCTCTGGGCAAGAAATAGTGATCAGTTTGCAGCGCATGAACAAGGTTCGTCATATCGATATAGCCAATGCCACCTTGACTGCCGAAGCGGGTTGCATTCTTCAACATCTTCAGCAGACCGCTGACCAATCGGGTTTTTTATTGGCATTGAGCTTGGCTTCTGAAGGCAGTTGCACACTGGGCGGCAATTTGGCGAGCAATGCAGGCGGCACGCAAGTGCTGCGTTACGGCAATACACGCGACCTGTGCCTGGGCCTGGAAGTGGTCACTGCGCAAGGTGATGTGTGGTCGGGCTTGAGTGGCTTGCGCAAAGACAACACGGGCTACGACTTGCGGCATTTGTTCATTGGGAGTGAAGGAACGCTTGGCATCATCACCGCGGCCACGATGAAATTGTTTCCGAAACCAGCTGCGCAACGCACCGCCTGGGCTGCGGTGCCCTCGGTACAAGCGGCTTTGGATTTGCTAGGCTTGGCACAGCAGCATCTCGGCGCCGGTCTCACCGGTTTCGAAATGATGTCGCAAGCTGCACTGGGTTTGGTCGCCCGCCATTTCCCTGCGTTGAAAGTGCCGTTTTGGCAAGAAGCGCCCTACTGTGTTCTGCTGGAATTGAGTGACACTGAGAGTGAATCTCATGCTGAACAACGGCTCGAGCAACTGCTTGGTATCGCACTGGACAAAAATGTGGCCAGCGAGGTGGTGATCGCCCAAAGCCTGTCCCAATCGCGCGAACTCTGGCAAGTGCGAGAAAGTATTTCATCCGCACAAGCAGCGGAAGGCTTAAACATCAAACATGATATTTCGCTGCCAGTGTCGGCCATTCCCGCTTTTGTGAAGCAAACCGATACGGCTTTGGCAAATGCATTGCCAGGTTTACGCATCGTGAATTTCGGGCATTTGGGTGATGGCAATTTGCACTACAACATCCAATGCCCCGAAGGCGCAGATGCAGCCCACTTTTTAAAGACAAATGAGCCCCAAGTGAATGACATGGTTTATGACGCCGTCATGTCCTTCGGCGGGTCAGTGAGCGCTGAACACGGCATCGGGCGGCTGAAAGTCGAAAGTCTCCCGCATTACAAAGACCCGGTGGCGCTGCAACTGATGCGCAACATCAAACAGGCTTTGGACCCGCAAAAGCTGATGAATCCAGGGCGGGTATTGATGCGCTGATGCGAATGCATCAGATACAATGCCCGCATGCGTACCACTTTAGACCTTGACGAAGACATTCTGGCCGCTGCCAAATCCTTGGCCAAAGCCGGTCAAACCACGGCTGGGCGCATCATCTCCGACACCATGCGTCGCGCCATTCAACTGGGTTTGGCGGATCCCGCTCAGGCACGTTCTACAACTGTTATCGCCACAGAACCGCAAGCGGTTTACGGTTTTCTGCCGCTCACCGCACCGGGACAGCAGATCGTCACCAGCGATATGGTGCGCGCCATACGCGACGACATAGGCGAATGAAACTTCGCGCTTTGCTGGACACCAGTGTGTTGATTGCACTGCTGGATGCCAACCATGTTCACCATCGCTTGTGCAGCCAATGGTTGTCCACCCACTCTGCAGGCTGGGCCAGTTGCCCCATCACGTTGAATGGCTGTGTGCGCATCATGTCGCAACCCAGCTATCCCAACCGTTTGCCCATGCAGGCCGTGGTGGCTGGATTGCAACAAGCCATGCGCCACCCGATGCATGTGTTTTGGGCAGATGAGGTCAACCCCTTGGGTGCAAAAGCCATTGATTGGCAGCAAGTGCTGCGCCCTGCGGACATCACCGACGCTTACCTGCTGGCGTTGGCGGTGCGGCACCAAGTTTGTCTGGTTACCTTGGCCCATGGAATTTCAGTGAAATGGGCGACGGGCGCTGAAGAACAGCATTTGTTGCGCTTGGTATGAGCCAAGGCGGAAAAGCAGGCATTTCATCTTCCCTGCATAAATTCCCATGAACTAATCCTACAAGTTATTCCCATATGGAGACACAACAACATGCAAACCGTCAATGTTTCCAGCCTCAAAAATAACCCGAGTGAAGCACTTCGCAGCGCGCGCAATGACTTGGTGGTGGTCATGAACCGCGACCAACCGGACGCGGTGATGATCGGCCTGCAGTCAGGGAAACTGTTGTCCGAGCCAGGTGCGCGTGCGGCATTGGCGACTGCTTTGTTTCGTGATGGGGGCTTGTCACTGGCACGGGGCGCACGCATGGCGCAAATGCCCACGGCCGACTTCATCACCCATGTGTCCAGACTGGGCATTCCAGTGATCACACATGATGCCCAAGAAGCAACGCGCGACATGGACACGTTAGACCAATGGCTCGCTACGTCATAAGCGATGCCAGCCCGTTGATAGGGCTTGCCATCGTCGATGGACTCGATTGGCTTCCCGCCTTGTTCGGCACAGTGTGGATTCCACCTTCAGTTCAGCGAGAAGTGCTGCCTGCAACCGGGGCACGCGGTGAAACGGAAATAGCCTTGGCAATTAAAAATAAACACATCACTTTTTGGCGTCAAAAAATTCCAACGCCACCGCTGAATTCGCAAAACCTAGATCAGGGCGAAGTCGACTGCATTTGCCTGGCTTTGGCACAACCCGCCGGACAAGCGATTGTGTTGATTGACGAACGCGCGGGCAGAGCCATTGCGAATGAATACGGCATACCAGTGGCGGGCACTGCCGCTGTGATTGGCTTTGCCAAAAGACACGGTCTGATTGAATCAGCAAGGGAATGCTTTGAACGCTTGCACAACTCTGACTTTCGCATCAGCAAAGAAGTGATACAGACCGTGCTTAGCAACGTGGACGAACATTGATTGTGTCAATGGATGACCTGCTCAACCACAGACTTCAACGCCGCCTTATCCAGTGTCAAAGGAATGTGCCCAATGCCTGCAATTGCACTGGCCAGTCTTTTCCTGCCCGTTGAACGATGCCTTGAAGCTCTTGCGATTTCAGTAACTCATTGGCGTCGCCAGCCAATATGGCCACTTCAATTTTTGGGTACATTGGCTCAACCATAATTCAGCGAGTTCAGATTGCGCATCATCCTCGATACATCGGTGCTCGTCGCTGCTTCACGTTCGCGAAATGGTGCCAGCTATGCCTTGCCATCCATGTTGCCCAGCAGGCAGTTTGAAATTGCGCAGACGGTTGCCCTCTACACGGAGTGGCAATCTGTGTTGACGCGACCAGAGCACTTACCGCCTGGTACCAATGCCAACGACGCGATGGGTTTCTTGCGCTATTTGGCTTCCATCGCACATTTGCAAGATGTGCATTTTTTGTGGCGGCCGTTTTTGCGCGACCCGGATGATGACATGGTTTTGGAGTGCGCTTTGGCTTCTGGGTGCCAGTACATCATCACCCACCATGTGAAAGACTTTAAGCGGGCCACGTAACTGAATGTCAGGGCCCTGACACCCGCAGAATTTTTGACTTTATTGAGGAGTACATCATGACCGCATTGACCGTTCGATTGCCCAATTCTGTGCACCAGAAGGTGAAGGAGTTGGCCCTGCGAGACGAGATATCTGTGAGTCAATTCATCGCCGCTGCCGTGTCCGCAAAAAATGGCTTCGGTGATGACGCTGGACTACCTCAAGTCCGAAGCCGCCCATGCCAATCGCGGCGACTTTGATCGGTTCATGAATGCCATCCCCAACGCGCCCGTCGCCAAAGGTGATGATTTACCCAAACGCTGATTTTTCAGAGCTGTGTTCGCCCTGGCCCAGCTTAAAACTCCCCCTTAAACTCTCCCACCATGAGCCTGCCCACCTCCCCCCACCCCATCCCCACCCCCTACGAAGATTTCATGCGCCATGTGTACACGCATGGCGTTGAAAAATCGGACCGCACAGGCACGGGCACACGCAGTGTGTTCGGCCACCAAATGCGTTTCAATTTGCGCCAAGGCTTTCCGCTGGTCACCACGAAAAAGGTGCATCTCAAATCCATCATCATTGAGTTGCTGTGGTTTCTCACCGGTTCGAGCAACAACAACTGGTTGAAAGAACGCGGCGTGAGCATATGGGACGAATGGGCCCGCGCGGACGGCGACTTGGGTCCGGTGTACGGCGTGCAATGGCGCAGTTGGCCGACGCCTGACGGCCAACACATCGACCAAATCAGTGATGTGATCCAGGCGCTGAAAACCAACCCGGATTCCCGCCGCATCATCGTCAGCGCATGGAACGTGGCAGAGTTATCGAAAATGGCGCTGATGCCTTGCCATGCGTTTTTTCAGTTTTATGTGGCACCGCCCACTGTCGCTGGCGGCAAAGGCCAACTCAGTTGCCAGCTTTATCAGCGCAGCGCAGACATTTTTTTAGGTGTGCCGTTCAATATCGCCAGCTACGCGCTGCTCACCCACATGGTGGCGCAACAATGCGACCTCGATATCGGTGAATTCATTTGGACAGGCGGCGATTGCCATATCTACAGCAACCACCTCGAGCAAGTGGCGTTGCAGTTGTCACGCACGGCATTTCCTCCTCCCACACTGCATATCAAGCGCAAGCCAGCCAGCATATTTGATTACGCGTTCGATGACTTTGAGTTTCGTGATTACCAATGCCATGCGGCTATCAAAGCGCCGGTGGCTGTTTGAACACGCTGCAAATTTCCCGCGCACAATTGATTGCGCTGGTGGCACTCACGTTGATGTGGGGCATCAATTGGCCGATGATGAAAATAGCCGTGCGCGAACTGCCACCGCTTTATGTGCGCGGCATCACCATGGGGCTGGCGTCTTTGTGGTTGATGTTTTACTTTCGCATGCGCGGGCTTCGCTTGTGGCCAGCCACTGCACGTGAATGGCGTGACATCGTATTGCTGGGCATACCGAATATTTTTTTATGGCACACCTTGTCTATTTTGGGCGTGATGGCACTGCCTTCTGGCCGTGCTTCCATTTTGGGATTCATGTTTCCAGTGTGGACCGTGGTGTTTGGCGTGCTGTTCATGGGTCAAACATTGAACAAACGCATCGTCATTGCCGTGGTCGCCGCATTGTTGGGTATCGGGCTTTTGGTTTCTCACGAACTCAGCGCTTTGCAAGGCCGACCCATGGGTATTGTGTGGATGGAATTGGGTGCGATCAGTTGGGCCATCGGCACCTTGTGGATGCGCCGTATCCCCTTCACCATGCCGGTGCAGTCGCTCACCGTGTGGATGATGTTGTTGAGTTCCCCGGTGATTTTGCTGCTGGCCTCGGCCACCGAAACTTGGCCAAGCTGGGATATTTCTCCGTTGGCTTGGAGCAGTTTGTTTTATGCCATCTTCGTCAACTATGGGTTTGCGCAAATCATTTGGTTTGGCATGGCGCGGGACTTGCCGCCGGCCACCAGCGCCATGAGCATCATGGCGGTACCGGTCACGGGCACCTTGTGCGCCACTTTCATGGTGGGTGAATGGCCGCATTGGCAAGACTACGTGGCCATGGTGTGCGTGGTGACAGCCATTGCAGCGGTGCTGCTACCCTCCAAAGCCCGGCCTGTGATGCATGCAGAATGATTGCCTTGCCACACTGCCTTTCTCAATCCTAAGCACGCCATTTCTATGCCTTTGCATTTGATTTACGCCCGCGCTCGCAACAACGTCATCGGCGTCAACGGCGACTTGCCCTGGCATTTGCCCGAAGACTTGGCGCATTTCAAGCGAACAACCTTGGGTCAGCCGGTCATCATGGGCCGCATCACTTGGGAATCTATTCCCGAAAAATTTCGCCCCTTGCCCGGCCGCACCAATGTGGTTGTTTCCCGTCAAACTGAATTTGAAGCGACTGGTGCGCAAGTGGTCGCTTCATTGCAAGCCGCGATGGATTTATTCAGCCCCGATCAAGTGGTGTGGTTGATCGGCGGTGCGCAGCTTTACGCCCAAGCCATGCCATACGCACAACAATTGGTCGTGACAGAAATCGATGCCGATTTTCAAGGCGACGCATGGGCTCCTGACCTCATCGCCAATGAATGGCAAGAAACTGCGCGTACCCGCCACGTGTCCGCACAAGGACTTGCATACAGCCTGGTGACCTTGCAAAGAAAGTAATCGGGTGGGTAATTGGGGTCAGGTTCCCAGAATTGGGGTCAGGTTCCAATTAATTTGAACCAAATTAATTGGAACCTGACCCCAATTCTGCCAATTCTGCCAATTCTGCAGATCCCAATTACCGCAAAAACGGTATTGCAGACGCAGCATCTGCCACGTCCAGCCTAGGAATGCACCCCAACAAAGGCGCGTTGATTCTTTGCGCGATAGAGTCGATGTTCTCTTGCGGGTACAACATGTGCGGGTCTACAGTATTCGCCACCCAGCCCAACAACGAAAGACCACGCGCTGCGATCGCTTCTGCGGTCAACAACGCCTGGCTGATACAACCCAAGCGCATGCCAACGACCAACACCATCGGCAAACCCAAATCCTGTGCGAAGTCAGCGGTGTTGTACTTGTCATTCAAAGGCACACAAAAACCACCCACGCCCTCGACCACCACCGCTTGCGCCTGCGCACGCACCTGTTGATGGCAATCGATCAAGTGCTGGCGGTCAATCAACCTGTCTTCTAACGAAGCCGCGATATGCGGTGCGGCCGGAGTCCTGAACAAATACGGGGTGGTCAAGGCTTGCGGCAATTTGACCGACACACAAGCAGACAAAGCCTCAACGTCCTCATTGAACCATCGGTCACCACGCCATTCTGCCCCCGCGGCAACCGGCTTGCTTGCAGCTACCCGCCAGCCACGATGCGCTTGCATTTGCACCAACGCACTGGCCACCAAAGTCTTGCCAATTTCGGTATCAGTTCCAGTGACGAAACAAGAAAAGGGTTTGGTATTTAACACATGTTTCATGCCAGAACCACAGGCGCCAAGGCTTGCACCAAACGGTCGACATCTGTCGATGTGTGCGCAGCCGACAAAGTGATACGTAATCTGGCGGTATTGACTGGGACGGTGGGCGAGCGTATCGCACTGATCCAAATACCTTGCAAAATCAAATCGTGGGATGCCTGCAATACGGCTTGGTTACTGCCTATGACGATAGGTTGAATCGCGGTGGTGGAAACCATTCTTTTCCATGCATTGGGCACAGGCGCAGAGGACAGTTGATGGATCAAGCTGTGCAAATGTGATCGGCGACGGCAACCCTCATCACTGCGCAGAATGCGCAAACTGGTCAACAATGCATGCGCCAGTGCGGGTGCTGAAGCTGTGGTGTAGATGTAGGGGCGCGAACGCTGCACCATCCATTCAATGACATGTTCATGTGCAGCGATAAAAGCACCTGACACCCCGGCAGCCTTGCCAAGCGTTCCCATGTAAATCAATTGCTCTGATCGCAGATTGAAATGCTCCAACACGCCTGCACCCCTGTTGCCCAAGACGCCAAAGCCATGCGCATCATCAACCAGCAGCCAAGCGCCATGCTGTTCACACAGCTTCAACAACACAGGCAAAGGTGCAATATCACCGTCCATGCTGAATACGCCGTCTGTGACCACAACCTTGGCTGCACTTGCACAGGCTGCCAATGTCTGCGACAAATGTTCCATGTCAGCATGTCGGTATACCTTGTAAGGCGCTCGGGTCAAACGGATACCGTCTATGAGTGAGGCGTGATTGAGCTCATCGGAAAAAAAAGTGATGTCATCCTTCGCCATGCCAGACAGCGCTGACAGCACAGCCAAATTCGCCATATAGCCTGTGCTCAGTGACAGCGCACGAACCGATGGGATGAATGGTGAGATCATCATGGCCAGCATTTCCTCCAGCCGCTCATGCGCCTGCGAATGCCCGCTGATCAAATGCGATGCGCCGCTGCCTGCACCATACAGTCTGGCACCTTCACGCAAAGCCTCGACCACCAAAGGATGGGCTGCCAAGCCCAAATAGTCATTGCTGTTGAACGCCAGCAATTTTTCGCCATCGACAACCGTATGCGGCTGACAAGGGGTTTCAGTGGTGCGCCTGAATCGGCGCAAACCCGTTTCTTCCAATTCGCGCAGATGCAATGTCAATTGGGCCAATGGTGCAAAACTCATGGAGACATCACCTCATGGAACACCGATTGCAAACGCTCTGCCAAGAGGTTGATGTCTGCATCGCTCAATACATAAGGGGGCATCAGGTAAACACTGGTACCGATGGGACGCACGAGCAACTCATGCTTCAAAGCGCAAGAGAAAAACCGACGTGAAAAAGTGGCAGCCAAATGAGGGTCATCAACTTGCGCGTCAAATGCCCAAATCATGCCTTGCTGCCTAAAGTGTTTTACCTTTGAATGAACCGCAAAGCTCGCAAGCGCACCATTCAGTTGCGCTGCACGTTCACGGTTTTGCACCAGCACATTGTCCTCATCAAAAATCTCCAACGTGGCAAGCGCAGCGCGGCAAGCCAACGGGTTACCCGTGTATGAATGGGAATGCAAAAAACCACGCGCCAAACTGTCGCTGTAAAAAGATTGGTAAATGGCTTCACGGGTCATGACCAGGGACAAGGGCAGATAACCGCCGCTGATGCCTTTGGACAAACACAAAAAATCTGGCCATAAGTTTGCGTGCTCACATGCAAAAAATTTACCCGTGCGACCGCACCCTACCGCAATTTCATCAGCGATCAAATGCACGTTGAACGCTGTGCATAAACGACGGACCTCTTGCACGTACAACGGACTGTGCATGGCCATGCCCCCCGCACATTGCACCAAAGGTTCGATGATGACAGCGCTGATATGTGCGGCACGTTCTTGCAACAGTTTTTCGAGCGCATGGACGGCTCGCAGCGCCACCAGGTCTGCGTTTTCACCATCCTGCGCCTGCCTGGCATCGGGGGACATCAAGCAATGCGCAGGTGCCAACATGGCTTGGTATGC
>Ga0192647_100134_pt1 | contig 46558 bp, 41 predicted proteins | sample LauGreFa1BDMLBSN_2_FD_133046 | JGI IMG/M metagenome (GOLD analysis project Ga0192647, IMG submission 133046) | Freshwater lake microbial communities from Lake Michigan, USA - Fa13.BD.MLB.SN - reassembly | ecosystem: Environmental > Aquatic > Freshwater > Lake | place: Lake Michigan, USA... | reverse complement strand
GAATTCTTATGGGTTCACCCATGTCTAACACGAACACATCGCCACCCTGCGCCAAAGCACCGGCTTGAATAACCAGTTGAGATGCCTCGGGAATGGTCATAAAGTAACGGATAATACGTGCATCTGTGACTGTTAATGGCCCACCTCGAGATATTTGCTCCCTAAAAAGGGGTACTACTGAACCAGATGAACCGAGTACGTTACCAAATCTTACCATGGTGAAACGTGTTTGTTTTTTATGGGCTATATCGATACTGAGGGCTTGTAAAATTAATTCAGCAAAACGTTTAGTTGCTCCCATTGTGTTAGTTGGCCTTACTGCTTTATCAGTTGAAATTAAGACAAAAAGTTCAACATTGGCATTTATTGCAGCTTGAGCAGCATGTAAGGTTCCGAAGATATTATTTAATATAGCTTCGCCAGGATTTTTTTCTACCATGGGCACATGTTTGTAAGCAGCGGTATGATAGATGGTTTGAACCTTAAAAGTTTTACATACATTTTCAATGCGCTTGGCATGCGTAACTGAGCCTAAAATGGTAATAATTTCAATTGGCCTAGGGGGGTTCATGCCCATTATCAGATGGAGCAACTCTTTTTCGATTGCATAAAGGTTGAATTCACTTATTTCATAAAGAATTAAAGAGGTTGGTTGTATTCTAATTATTTGTCGGCATAGCTCTGATCCTATAGAACCACCGGCGCCTGTTACCATAACCACTTTATCAGTAATAGTGGCTTTAAGTAGTGCTTGATCAGGTATTACTGGGTCTCTGCCTAACAGATCTGCTATATCAACTTCTTGAAGAGCATCAACGGTAACCCTGCCCTGAGCTATATCAGATAGGCCGGGCATAGACATGACATGAACAGCATATGGTTCAAGTAATCGGATAATTTCACTAATGCGAGATTTTTTGGCTGAGGGGATGGCCAGTAACACATTTGACGCTTCATGACGTTCTATTAAATAATTTAAAGAACTGAGTGGATATATTCGTAAGCCGTTTACCTTGCGTTTCTGTAATGACGTGTTGTCATCAATAAAAGCGACAACATTGAAATCTCGTCCATGTCCAAGTGCAGAAGCCAGTTGAATCCCAGCACTACCGGCCCCATAAATAATGACATTCTTTTTCAATAGCTTAAGACCTTTTCGCCCGCCCCTCAATTGAAAATAAGTTTCACCTAACCACCAGCGGGCAAAAAAACGAATACAGCCAACCAGCAACATAACAATGAGCCAATTTAGTGGCGTGACAGTCCGAGGAATCCCTTTGATACCAGACTCATACAAGACAAATGCAAAAATCAGTGCGTAAAATGAAGTTGCTTGAACAATCGTCCATAAGGCTTTCATTTCGAGGAAGCGAATAATGGCTCTATATAAACCTAATCTGGCAAATATAGGGATGGCGATAATAGGGGTTGCAACAAACAAATACCATTCATTCCCTTTTGGTATATAGAGTTCGCCCCACCGTAAAGAAAAAGCCATCCATAGTGAAGTTAGAACGATAAATATATCGGTAGTAATTAGAATAATTAATTTGTGCTGTCTTGAAAGATCAATAAACCAGTGAGCTAATTGTCTATGCATAAATGATTAATGTCTTTTCAGAATCTGTGGCTGAAATGATACCACTCAAAATTAGTGGATAATGCCATCTTTTTTTAATACCTTTAAAAAGGTAAAAAAAATAATTTTAATATCCAGCCAAAATGACTGATTATTTAGGTAATCGACATCAAGTTTAACTTTATCAGGAATCGGCAGCTCATCTCTACCATTAATCTGCGCCCAACCAGTGAGTCCAGGAGTTAAGTTATCAACATCTTGTTGGGTTCGTAGTGCGATCAAATCATGTTGGTTAAATAAGGCAGGTCTGGGCCCCACGAAGCTCATATCACCTATAAGAATGCTCCATAATTGGGGTAGCTCATCCAGACTGGATTGACGCAAAAAAGACCCAACTGGAGTCAAAAATTGCTCTGGGTTGGATAATAGGTGGGTGGCTACATTCGGGGTGCCAATAAGCATTGTCCGAAATTTTGGCATTTTAAAAATGGCGTTATATTGCCCAATACGGTCAGACCAAAATAATATAGGGCCTGGAGAAGTAAAATGCACTACTAGGGCTATTAAGAATAATGGTAGCGCCAAAATTAAAAATGCAAATAGTGCCAGAACTAAATCAAATAAACGTTTTGTTTGAAACATGCTTCGTTATAGTAATTTTTGGATGAATATTAATTTCTATTAAAGACTTGCTCAAGTCTAGTAGGCTTTACATGATTATTAGCAGTAGATTTTAAGTTTATAGGCATGCAATAAAAGACACTATTGATTGAGCTCTGTGGCATTGTAACAATATTGAATATAGGTAAGCTTTTTTAAATTGGTGGTTGATGAGTGCCTGTAACTTTAACCTGCACAATATCTCCTACCGATAAAACACCACAATTATTATGTAGGGCATTTTGACCAAAGTAAATCTTGCCTTCCCATTTTCTGACACGGTTGAGCGTGGTAAGTGGCTCTTTACCTATTTCTGCAGTTTTAGGATTAATAGTTGGAACGGAGCAGCGTGAGCAGGGTTTTGGCAATCTAAAATCAATGTCTCCAATCCTAATTTCTCGCCAACTATCTTCTGCATAGCTAGGACAGTTTGCAATAGTAAGATTAGGCCTGAAACGTGACATCGGTAAATCTAATTGCATTATATGATTTAAAGAAGCCAAAGAGCTTTCTGAAATGATCAAAAATGGAAAGCCGTCAGAAAATGAAACTTGATCAGTGGGTAGGCTATAGTTAGGATCAACTGGCCGAATCATATTATCTCCCTGATATACTAATCGGCACTCCAGATTTAGAAAATGACTTAACCACTGATCGGCTTCTGGGGAGGCATTTAGTGCATCGAATTGGTCATGCCATATAGTGCTGTTAATAATAGCGCCTTCAGTGGGCGCTAATGGTATTAATAGATCTTCCATTCCGACAGCAGATAAGATTAAGTTTTTGTCTGTTAGAGCTGTTTGTATTAAAGCCATTTTTGGTAGCTTTCGTTGACTTAAAAATTGTTGATCAGTGTCAATAAGCATCCATTTTCTGTCGTATAAAAGTCCGGTTTTAGTTACGGGCCAACTTTTTACAGTAATACCAGCTAATGATTTGACGGGATACAGTGTTATTTCACTTAATGTAATTTGTGTCATGTTTGATTGATGTTTAAATTTACATGTTAAAAATTAAATCAGCTTTTACGTAAAATTAGTGAAAACTTATAAAAAAATGGGGAATCCGTTAGAATTGCCTGATATGAATTTTCTTTTCTAAATATGATGCCATTAATTAATTTACCCTCAATAATTATTGTTAATATTTTATTGATTTTGGGATTAGCTAACTCAGAATCAGCTTATGCAAAAACCAATCAAATTATTGACATCGCTTATCTAACGCAAGAACAGGCCGTTCCACCATCTTTATCTAATTTAGATCCGTTTATCAAAGATAAAGGGGTTATTGGAGCTGAGTTGGGAATCGATGATGATAATACCACTGGTAAATTTATTGGGCAGCAATTTAACTTAAAAAGGATTGTTGTGCCTATTGATGGCAATATTATTAGAGTATTCGATAAAGAGATTAGTAAAAAATTTCAATATCTTGTAATTAATTTATCTGCTTCTCAGGCAGCCCAACTTGTTGATTTGCCGGCGGCAAAGAAAATGCTTTTATTTGATGTCGGTACAATCGATGATGCGTTGCGAAATGAGCATTGTCGAAGCAATGTATTGCATTTTTTGCCTAGTAGAGCCATGAGGGCTGATGCATTAGCGCAATATATGATGAAAAAACGGTGGACAAAATGGTTTTTGGTTGTAGGTTCTAGACAAGAAGATCTTTTGTTTGCTAATGCTCTCAAGCGATCTGCCAAGCGTTTTGGTCTTGAGATAGTAGCAGAAAAAACTTGGGATCATACTTACGATAAGAGACGTACGGCACAATCGGATGTGGGAGTATTTACGCAATTAGAAGATGATTACGATGTCTTGGTGGTTGCAGATGAGCAAGGGCAATTTGGTGAATATCTGGACTATCGAACATGGGTTCCAAGGCCAGTGATAGGTACGCAGGGGCTGGTTGCTACTGCATGGCACAAAACTCATGAGCAGTGGGGCGCTATTCAGATTCAAAATCGGTTTAAAGAAAAAGCCCATCGTTGGATGGAAGAGCAGGATTATGCGGCTTATTTAGCCGTAAGAGCTATCGGCGAGGCGACTACACGTACAAAAACCAATGATCTATCTAAGGTTAAAGAGTATATGTTAAGTGATAGTTTTGCTTTACAGGGTTATAAAGGTAATCCTTTGTCCTTTCGATCATGGGATGGGCAGTTACGACAGCCCATTTTGCTGGCTGCTCCTAGATCTTTAGTTGCGGTGGCTCCAATTGAAGGGTTTTTACATCCTAAAACTGAGTTGGATACCTTGGGTTATGATCAGCCGGAATCACTTTGTAAATGGAATAAAGAATAATGAAAAATAAGTATTTGGTTTTTTTTTTAATAATGGCGTTAAATGCCACAGTGAGAGCTGAGTCTGTTTTTGTTACCTTGGAAAAAGATAATGCGTTAGCAGTGATTGACCCGATTGCGGGCAAGCTGATTAAGACTGTGCCGGTGGGTCAACGACCCAGAGGTATCGCCATTAGTCCGGATAATAGGTCATTGTACATTGCGACCAGTGATGAAAACATTATAAAAATTCTAGATGTCGAAACGTTAAAAGAAGTTGGACGCTTACCGTCGGGCGAAGATCCAGAAACTTTTGCTTTAAATCCCGCGGGCGACAAGCTTTATGTTTCAAATGAAGATGATAGCCTGGTTACAGTTATTGATATCGCAAAAAAGAAAGTTGTTAAGCAAATCACAGTTGGCGTAGAGCCCGAAGGCATAGCGGTTAGTCCTGATAATAAATGGTTTGTTAGTGCCTCAGAAACCACTAATATGGTGCATTGGATTGATACTGAAACTAACGCTATAGTAGAAAACATTCTGGTTGACCCGCGTCCGCGTGCTGTTAAATTCACAGAGGATAGTCAGCAATTGTGGGTCACTTCAGAAATGGCAGGTACTTTAATGATTTTGGATGTGAAGACGAGGCAGATCATTAAAACTATCAAGTTTCAAGTGACAGGGCTAACTGCCGATAAAATTCAACCGGTAGGTGTGGTAATAGATAAAGATAATAATAGAGGGTACGTGGCTTTGGGGCCGGCAAATCGTGTAGCCGTAATCAATGCCAAAACGTTTGAAGTAGAGAAAGTATTATTGGTAGGGCAGCGAGTATGGAATTTGGCTTTTTCTCCCGATCAAAAACGTCTCTACACAACAAATGGCATCAGTAACGATGTGTCGATTATTGACTTGGAGAATCAAGTTGTAACCAAATCAATTGGTGTAGGAAGTTATCCTTGGGGTGTTGTGGTAAAACCATGAAAACAGATCTGGCATTATCTATAGAAAATTTGAGCTTTTCATACAGCGGTAAAAAAGCACTTGATCAAGTGAGTTTTGATATCCATTCCGGTAAGTGCGCATTCCTTTTAGGGCCAAACGGTGCAGGCAAGAGCACTTTGTTTTCATTAATTACTCGTCTCTATGATACCCGTGAAGGTCGTATTGAATTGTGCGGTTTTGATATTAAACAACATACACAAAAAGCCTTGGCTAAATTAGGGGTGGTTTTTCAGCAAACAACGCTGGATATGGATTTGACCGTTATGCAAAACTTACGTTATCACACTGCTTTGCAGGGGATGGGGCGTAAACAAGCTTTGCAATGCATTCAGCAATCACTAGAACGCCTAAGTATGTTTGATCGCCGATTTGAAAAGATACGTCAACTTAATGGTGGTCATCGGCGACGCGTTGAGATTGCCAGAGCTTTGCTGCATAAACCTGCATTGTTATTACTGGATGAGCCCACTGTGGGATTGGATGTTCCTAGTCGATTGGCTATTGTTGAATATGTACATCAGTTGGCTATCGATGAAAAATTGGCTGTTTTATGGGCGAGTCATTTAATCGATGAGATATACCCTGATGATCATTTGATAGTGCTACATAAAGGACAAATAAAAGCTAAAGGTACAGTAAATGAGGTGCTTGGGATAACAAATACGTCGATAATACAAGATGCTTTTTATAATTTGACTCAAGGAGTCCGTGCATGAATATGCTACATTATTGGCGTGCGATGTGGGGCATTATTGGTCGTGAATTATGGCGTTTTATTACTCAGCGGGAGCGCTTTATTTCTGCATTAGTCAGGCCTTTAGTTTGGCTGTTTGTATTTGCGGCAGGATTCAGATCAGCACTAGGCTTGGCCATTACTCCGCCTTATGAAACCTATATTCTTTATGAGGTTTATATCACTCCGGGGCTTATTGGTATGATACAGTTATTCAATGGCATGCAGAGCTCTTTATCAATGGTTTATGATCGAGAAATGGGCAGCATGCGAATATTAATGGTATCCCCTTTGCCGCGTTGGTTTTTATTACTCAGTAAGTTATTGGCAGGTACTGGAGTTTCAATACTACAAGTCTATGTGTTTTTGGTTGTAGCTTGGTTTTATGATATTCATGCACCTTGGCAGGGTTACTTGTCGATATTACCCGCATTAATCTTATCTGGATTAATGTTAGGTGCACTAGGATTACTTCTGTCATCCTTTATCAAGCAGCTAGAAAATTTTGCGGGGGTCATGAATTTTGTAATTTTCCCGATGTTTTTTATGTCAACAGCACTCTACCCTTTGTGGAAAATGAAAGAGTCCAGTGTTCCGTTAAGCATAATTGCACAATATAATCCTTTTTCACAGGCCGTTGAATTAATCCGTTTTGCACTCTATGGGCAATTTAATCAAACTGCATTTATCTATGTTTTTGTGGCATTTCTCATTTTTATGAGTACAGCAATCATGGGTTATAACCCTTCAAAAGGGATGATGATGAAGAAGGGAGGTGCTTAAGGCTTCGATGTTTATTAAGCAAAGTTATATATAAAAATTCTAGCCGTCATAAAAACTCAAAATGTGATTTATAGGGATTATAAAGAACATACCACCCTGTTCAATCAAAAAATACTACGACTTAATTTGATCTTAAAGTATAGTGGTGGCACAGATAAAGATCAAAAATTAAGCACTTGAAAAGTTCTGTGATTATGATAAATTTACCGAGTAAGTAGATTTAGCTAATGAATAACCTGCTTTTGAGTAATGATTTTAAAAGCTTTTACCTGATAAGTTAATATCGGCGTTGAAAATTTGCTGAATATAAACCATCACTATAATAACTAAAATACACCCGTGTGAGGATCAGAAATGAGTAATGAAGAAAACGAGAAACAAGAAGAAAGTGTTAAAGCAGATGAAAAGGTAAAAGAATCTATAGATACTGCAAAGAATATTGCTGGTAATTTGGCAACTTCATTTCTAGCATTAAAAGAAACAAATCCAAAAGTATTTTTTGGTAGCATTGGTGGTGTAGTGATTTTGCTACTTATAATGATGTCAGGTGGTGACGATTCAGCTCCAAGTGTTTCTGGGCCAGCTATGAAGAATCTTACGGTAGGACAGCGTTATGTATTAAAAAGCGCTAATGCCTATGATCCTGGAGCAACCGTTCGTTTAGTATCAACGCCAGGTGCTATAGCAGCTTATGATGATACTGAAGAAGCTGATAGATCAGGTGCTTGTCAGCATATGGCTCAAGGAACCCCCGTTTCCGTCTTAGGTTTTACTGATGCTTTTGGAAAACAAAAAGCGTATGCAAAGGTTAAAGTAGAAGAAGGTGAGTGTAAAGATACTGAAGCATGGGCTTTATCAATTGATATACAGTAATTAAATATTGTTTGACAGTTTTTTATAAGTATATATAATTGTCGGATAATTAACGTGCGGGAATAGCTCAGTGGTAGAGCACAACCTTGCCAAGGTTGGGGTCGCGAGTTCGAATCTCGTTTCCCGCTCCAATATAAAAGAAAAGCCGCGAACTATCGCGGCTTTTTTATTTAACCTTTATGGCTGCGTAGCAAAATGGTTATGCAGTGGCCTGCAAAGCCATCTACGGCGGTTCGATTCCGCCCGCAGCCTCCATGGGTAGATTTAATAAGATTCGAATATATACCAAAACCCTCAGGTTACATGGCCTAGAGGGTTTTTTTATGCCTATCGTTTTGTAAAAAATGTCCAGTTTAATTGATAAGCCTTATTTGAATATCGCTCTGATAAAACCAGTATTGTTTACGTCGCCTTAAATTAAGGCGCAAAAAAATTACAAATTAAGCATAAAATAGACACAATAAAACTATAATTTTTTCTGGATAATATAAATGAAAGATATATTCTGGTTACCCTCGACTGTTCTGTTTTTTATCGGTGGAGTAGATGTGTTACGTGGGTTTATGCACACATTCCTGCTCACTTGGTCAGCTACTAATGTTGCAAAATTGAATATGGCACTAGAATCAAGCGATCAGGTTTTTCTATTAGGGGTTTTTGGTATTTCTAATTTTCTAACGGGGTTTATATTTTTGCTTATTAGTAAAAAAGCCAGAGAACTTTCTCCTTATATATTAATTATGATTCCATTGACTTACCTCCTAGGGTTGCTCGGAATTTGGTCAGGAAATGTTTTCGGACAAGCTGCATTCCAAGGTAAGTATTTCCTGTTGGTTTATTTTGGCATCTGTATTATTACGTTTATTATCTTTCAATTCCAAAAAATGAATCAACAACAGGTTTAAAAACCTATGAAATAGATCAAAAAGAACAGATGGATAGGGTTTGTTTGATAATGATCTGAAATGTTGGAACGTTGCTGAGTAGAGGGTTGATTTGCCTAATGGGGCATTAGTGCGGTTAGACAGAATAGATAAAACTTAAAGACTGAATTAATTTACCTATACTGAGAGCGAGTAAGGTTTTTTATTTTTAGTCGGTATTAAACACAAAGGTTGGATATTAGAAAATATCGAAATTAGATAGTGTCAGGCGATGTTATAATTATCTGAAAATTATTATTCAGAAGCACCTTGATAACAATAAGCGCGTCAGCTTTATATTGGATAGGGTCGTGGGTTTTGAAAAATTATATAGGTTCCCTATGCTGAAGGTTAATGCAAGAATTTGGTTTTTATTAGGCTCCTTAGCATGCATGGTTTTACTGGCTATAGCTGCTTATTTTCAATTGGTAGATGGGTTGGAGCCCTGCCCTCTATGTATCTCGCAGCGACTCGCAGTTTTGTTAACAGGATTAGTTTTTTTGGTTGCTGGCATACATAATCCCAAGCAAACCGGAGTTAAGAGATATGCTGTGCTGGGGACGATTGTCGCATTGCTGGGTGCTTCGATCTCAAGTAGACATGTTTGGCTACAACACTTGCCTCCTAATGAGGTGCCTGAATGTGGGCCTGGATTGGCCTATATGTTTCAATATTTTCCGTTGTTTGATACCCTTAAATTAATGCTAAGTGGGACAGGTGATTGCGCCAAAGTCGATTGGACAATGCTCGGCTTTAGTATGCCTTCTTGGACTTTATTGGCGTTTTTGCTGTTGGCAACATTAAGTTTTTTACAGATTTGGAATAGCAAATAAGCATGATAATCACGCATCGGTAATGGCGTCATCTCAAGATGAATGGGTTTAAGAAAAGGGTTGTTCCAGATGCTTAAATTTATCGATAGTGAGTTGAGAAATAATATTTTAATTGAGACGTTTGAATGATAAAAATTTTAGGGATATTGGTGTTTTTGTTAAATGTCACTTCAGTCGGTGCTAATAACGATTCTGTCTCTTTACAACAAGTAATATCGGGAAAGCAGCGTTCTTCAGAACATAAAGCGCGGGATAAATATAGGCATCCCCAGCAAACACTAGAGTTTTTTGAGGTTAGAGAAAATATGACAGTGGTTGAAATTTGGCCTGGGGAGGGATGGTATACCGAAATATTAGCGCCTTTTTTAAGAAATAAAGGAAAGTTGATTGCCGCACATTTCTCCCCTGATTCCAGCCAACCTTATTATAAAAAGGGTGTGGAAAATTTTATTAAAAAACTTCATAAGCAACCAAAAGTATTTGATAAGGTAGAATTAACCATCCTTCAGCCAACCGATTTAATGGCTATTGCACCTGCTGAATCAGTTGATAGAGTGCTGACGTTTCGTAATGTTCATAATTGGATGAAAAACGATCAGGCCTATTTAGTATTTAAAGCCATGTATAACGCATTAAAACCGGGTGGTATTCTGGGGGTTGTAGAACATAGAAACAATTCGTTGAAGTCACAGGATGTTAATGCAGAATCGGGCTACCTCAGTGAAGATTATGTTATCGCCTTGGCAAGAAATGTTGGTTTCGAATTCCTAGGTAAGTCTGAAATTAATAGTAATAGTAAGGATACTAAAGATTACCCCGAAGGTGTCTGGACATTACCCCCAACTTTGGCACTGGGAGATAAAAGTCGTAATAAATACCTAGAGATTGGTGAGAGCGACAGAATGACAATAAAATTTATTAAGCCTGCCAACAGTCTATTTATTGGTAATAATTTAAGTCATTAATGAGTAAGGTTTCTGCTGCTTATTTAAATTACTTGGTAGCAATGGTTTGGCGTAAACGGCTATTCAGTCAGTTTTTCTTAATAACACATTTCATATAAATCAATGCCTATGACCACGGTGTGTATGGGAGAGGCTTTGATTTTCAGAGTTGCCATTCCGGTACCTGTTTATAGTTTATTTGATTACCTAGCTCCGGATAATGTTGAGTTGGATAATATTAAACCGGGTATGCGCTTGGAAGTGCCATTTGGAAAGGCTAAAAAAATAGCATTTCTGATTGAAATTTCACAAAAAAGTGAGCTGGAGGTCAGTAAATTAAAGCGGGTTTTCAGGATACTCGATCAGAAGTCATTATTGTCGTCAAAAGATTTGCAATTATTAATGTGGGCCGCTAATTATTACCATCATCCGTTGGGAGAGGTTATTAGTACGGCTTTTCCGGCGCCTTTGCGACAAGGTAAATCGATTGTCGTTAAAACACCAAAATCTTTTGCGTTAAGCCCTTTGGGTCAAGTAACTCTTAGCACTGACTTGCAAAGGAGTCCAAAACAAAAAAGTTTGTTGGAGAAATTTCAATCGTCTTTATTGAATCTCTCAGAAACAGAGCTTTCAGATTGGAATATTAATTGGAAGTCCTCAGTTAATCTGTTAATTGAAAAGCGATTAATAGAAATTATTACGCCCAAAACTGTCAAAGTAGAACCTGCGGATTCCATAATCAGAAGTGATGCCTTGCAATGTAATTTACAGCAGCAAGATGCTATTGATCGAGTGTGTGGTGCATTGGATCGTTTTGGAGTTTTTTTGCTGGAGGGCGTTACTGGCAGTGGAAAAACGGAAGTTTATTTGCAGATTATCCATGCGGTATTAGCACGAGGTCAGCAAGTTTTGGTTCTGGTGCCGGAAATAACGTTGACCCCCCAACTTGAAGATCGATTTAGAAATCGTTTTGCGGTAAGTATTGCTTTATTCCATTCTAAGTTAACTGACAATCAGCGGCAAGCAGCTTGGCTTAGCATGCAGCAAGGCGAGTCTTCTATTATGTTGGGTACACGTTCTGCATTGTTTACGCCATTAATGAATCCTGGATTGATCATACTTGATGAGGAGCATGATGCCTCATTCAAACAACAAGAAGGTTTTCGGTTTTCTGCCAGGGACACTGCTGTTTATCGTGCGAAGTTATTGGATATTCCAGTTTTATTAGGTTCGGCAACACCGTCTTTGGAAAGCTTGTACAACGTTGATAAACAGCGCTATCAATTGATGCATTTACCGGAGCGTGCAGGTAAAGCGACAGAGCCTATGATGCAGTTAATGGATATTAGAAATAAAAGAATCCATGAGGGTTTGTCTGATGTTTTGGTTGAAGAAATACATCGAACGTTGGCAAAGAATGAACAAGTATTACTATTTTTGAATCGTCGTGGTTTCGCTCCAACATTGATCTGCCATGGTTGTGGATGGGTGGCGCGTTGTAAGCGTTGTGATGCTAATCTAGTTATTCATTTTGATGAGCAAAGATTGCGTTGCCATCATTGCGCTCAGGAACAAAAACTTATAAGACAGTGTGCTGCGTGTGACTCCTCTGAGTTGACACCGCTGGGTTTGGGTACAGAGCGTGTTGAAAAAGTAGTGACTGAGCTTTTTAAAGATAAGATAACGGTGCGTCTGGATAGGGATTCAACACAGCGAAAAGGGACATTAGAAAACTATTTACAGCAAATAAATGATGGTGAGGTAGATATTATTTTGGGTACGCAAATGTTAGCTAAAGGACATCATTTTCCTAATGTGACACTGGTTGCCATTCTTGATGTTGATAGTGGATTATTTAGCATTGATTTTCATGCTGCAGAAAAATTAGCACAAATGATTGTTCAGGTCTCTGGACGTGCAGGACGCGCAGAAAAACCGGGTAAAGTCATCATGCAAACTCGACAACCTGAACATCTTTTATTAACAACGTTAATAAAAGATGGCTATCGGAGTTTTGCAAAAACAGCCTTGGCTGAACGACAAGAAGCATTATTGCCACCTTTTAGTTATCAAGCTTTATTACGAGTTCAAGCAGCAGATGCAAACACACCGCAATTATTTTTTCAGGCAATTATTGCAGCGCTCAAAAAATTAGATGTTGGACGCACTCAGATTTTGGGGCCAGTGTCCGCTCCAATGGCCAAGCGAGCAGGATATTTCCGTTATCAATTATTATTTCAAAATGCCAATCGGCAAGAGTTACATGGTTTACTTGATGCATTGATACCAAAAATTTCCAAACTTAAACAGACTAACAAAGTGCGTTGGTCGTTGGATGTTGATCCTGTAGATTTGTATTGATATCGATTGAATGGATAATCAGTTTATTTTCAGGGATAATGTACTTCACTTTATCTGATCTAACTACGCAATGAAACAACAAATAGAAGAACTGATTCTGCAAGCTCTTGAAACGCTTAAGGCAGAGGGTGTTCTTGACTTGGAAATTACTCCGCATATATCAATTGAACGAACCCGTGATGCACAACATGGTGATTTTGCTTCGAATTTGGCTTTAATATTGGCAAAGTCGGCAAAAGTAAATCCGCGTGAGTTGGCAACTATAATTATCGCAGTATTGCCACAGCATGACGCTGTTATGAAAGTTGAATTAGCAGGACCGGGATTTATTAATTTCTTTATTAATCCAAATTCTCAGTACCAGATTGTCAATCGTATACATACGCAGGGACGAAGTTTTGGTTTGAGTAAGATAGGTGCTGGTAAAAAAGTTCAGGTTGAGTTTGTTTCAGCTAATCCTACAGGACCTCTACATGTAGGGCATGGTCGTGGGGCTGCTTATGGGTCGGCTGTGGCTGATTTATTAACTGCAGTTGGTTTTGATGTGCATCGTGAATATTATGTTAATGATGCCGGTCGTCAGATGGATATATTAGCTACCAGTATTTGGTTAAGATATTTAGAAGAATGCGGTGAGTCAGTGGTATTCCCCAGTAATGCTTATCGTGGCGATTATGTGCGTGAAATTGCTAAGGATATATATATCAATGCCAGCAATGACTATCGTAGACCCATTGAGTTGGTATTAGAGAGTATACCTGCAGATGAGCCTCAGGGTGGTGATAAGGACATACATATCGATGCGCTTATTGACAGAACAAAAACTCTTCTGGGAACCACCCTTTACAGGGACTTTTTTCAAATTGGCTTGAATAGCATCCTTGATGATATAAAAGTTGATTTGCAAGAGTTTGGTGTTGATTATCAGCAATGGTTTTCAGAGCGTGATTTGATGGATGATGGCTCCGTAGATAAAGCACTTGAGCGTCTCCGCTTAGGCGGGCATCTTTATGAGCAGAACGGTGCGACTTGGTTCGCATCCAGTAAGTTAGGTGATGAAAAAGATCGTGTAGTGGTTAGAGAAAATGGCCAGTATACTTATTTTGCTTCGGATATTGCCTACCATATGAATAAACTTGATCGTGGTTTCGATCAGATAATTGATATTTGGGGTGCTGACCACCATGGTTACGTTCCCAGAGTTAAAGCGGCAATTCAGGCATTGGGTGCTGATGAGTCCAAACTAAAAGTATTATTAGTGCAATTTGCGGTTTTGTATCGTGGTGAAGAACGTGTACAAATGTCGACTCGTTCAGGTGAATTTGTTACGTTACGGGAATTGCGTAATGAGGTAGGCAAGGATGCAGCGCGCTTTTTTTATGTGATGCGACGATCGGAACAGCACATGGATTTTGATTTGAAATTGGCAACCTCAAAATCCAATGAAAATCCGGTATTCTACGTTCAGTATGCTTATGCAAGGGTTTGTAGTGTTTTACGTCAACTGGATGAAAAAGGCTTTGAAAGAAGCTTGTTGCGAGGCATGGAAAATCTCAATAGATTGATTGAAGAACATGAAATTTCATTACTGGGAACATTGGCACGTTATCCTGAAGTAATTGAGCGTGCGGCTTTACAGTATGAGCCACATCAATTGGTTCATTATCTACGAGATCTGGCACACGAATTACACACTTATTACAATGCCCATCAGTTTCTTGTTGAAGATGCTTGTCTTCGTGATGCCAGATTAAATTTGGTGTGTGCGGTTAAACAAGTATTGGCAAACGGTTTGGAATTGTTAAATATTAACGCACCTGAATCTATGTGATGTCTAGAGATTATAAGCCAAGAAACCGGGATAAAAAAAACGGGCTGGGTAGGCAAAAATTTGGCGCACAGCAACCCAAAATTGCTTTGTGGAAATGGATGCTGATAGTTGCAATCATAATTACTTTTGCGGTTTTTTTGTTTTATTTGAAGACCTCAGCGACTCGGCAATTAAATTTACAGCAGTCTCCACAAACAACGGAGAAAAAATCGGGGTCAGAAAATAAAGTTTCAGTTGATCAAGAGAAAAAACTGGAAGTTAAAGTGGAACCTAAAGGTCCTCAATTTGATTTTTATACTATTTTGCCTGATAAAGAAGTTGTCGTTCCGGAGTATGAAATTAAAACTCGCGCCCGAGAAGAGCGGGTAGGAAAAGCTAAAGAGGCTCACTATATAATGCAGGCAGGCTCTTTTAAAACAGCTAAAGAAGCAGATAAGTTAAGGGATAAGCTAGCTTCGATGGGGATAGAGTCAAAAGTCCAGAAAGGCAAGGTTGGTAGCGTAAATTGGTATAGAGTTAAATTAGGGCCTTTTGCTCAAGCTGATAGTATTAATGCTATCAGGGGTCGACTAAGACAAAATAATATTGATGTAGTTATTACAGAAATTAGCGAATAGCTTCCCGAAGTAAGGTTAAATAGATCGGACAATAAACCATTTATTTAACCTTCCGCTTCTTCTTTCTCGTCATCGGATGACAAATCAGAAATTTCTTTTAATCGAGAAATAGCTTTAAAATTAATGCTGTTTTCAGGGTATAGGCCTTCTTCATTCACCTCGCCTGCAACTTGCCCCGTTAATAATTCTAGAGTTTCATCAACACTTGCTACTGCGTAAATAGCAAATAGTCCCTTTGCAACTGCATCAATGACCTCTTGTTTTAACATAAGGTTGCGTTTATTTGCAGCAGGAATAATAGCTGCATGCTCACCATTAAGTCCACGAGCTTGACAAAGTCTAAAGTAGCCTTCAATTTTTTCATTGACACCACCTACAGCCTGTACCTCACCGTATTGATTAATTGAACCGGTAACCGCAAAAGATTGCTTAATGGGTATACGGGTAAGCGCGGAGATAAGGCAGCAGAGTTCAGCCAACGATGCACTGTCACCATCAATATAGCCATAAGATTGTTCAATCGCAATACTGGCGGAAATTGCCAAAGGAAATTGTTGTGCATAGGAATGCCCTAGGTAACCCGTTAAAATCATTACACCTTTTGAATGGATGGCCTGACCTAATTCGGCTTCTCGTTCAATATCAACAATGCCTCTGGAGCCAGGATAAACTGTAGTGGTAATGCGGGCCGGAGCGCCAAAACTACTGCCGCCAATTTCCAAAACAGTTAAGCCGTTAATTTTTCCGATAGCTTCGCCTTGGGTATCAATCAAAATCGTGCCATCAAGCATTTCTTCGAGTATAGCTTGAGATAGTCTACCATTACGATGTTCTCGGGCAGTTAAGGCTTGATCAATATGTGTTCTGTCAATTTTATGCTGTGAACTTAGTTTACAAAAGAGATTGGCTTCAGCAATAATGTCTAGCGAGTCTTTGATGTGAGCAGAAAAATGATGCTGATTCTCTGAGAGTCGGCAGCTATGTTCAACTAAGCCCTCAATAGCGGAACGAGTTAAAGGCTTGGCGCCAGAATCAGCAGCCTGATTAAGCATTAAGCGAGCAAATCTTTGTATGGATTCATTGTTAAGTGGAATGTAATTATCAAAATCGGCAAGAATTCTGAACATTTCATTAAACTCACTATCCATTTCTTCAAGTAGATAATAAATATCCCGAGAACCAACCAGAATTACTTTAACATTAAGAGGAATGACTTCTGGCTTTAATGTGATCGTATTAATGCCCAGTTCTGAATAAGGCGATTCAATTTCAATACGACCTGATTGCAAGGCACGTTTTAAACCTTCCCATACAAAGGGATAGGTCAATAGTTTTTCGGCGTCGAGAATTAAATAGCCACCATTAGCTTTATGGAGTGAGCCCGCGCAAATTTTTCTATAATTAGTAACTAAGGCACCTTGCTCACTGACGTATTCAATACGACCAAATAGGTTTTGATAGATCGGATGGGGTTCATAAATGACTGGCGCTCCACCTTCTTGTTTGTTATCTACAATAATGTTGGGTGCATATAGTTCCGTTAACGCCACACGTTTTGTAGCAGTTTCTCGTGGTTCGATCGAACGCGCTGGCATTAAATAATCGGCTATCGTTTGATCCAAACTTTTCTTGATTTCTTCTAAATAAGTAACTGCATCATCAATATTTTGATATTTATTATTTAGCTCGGAAAACAAAGGATCAATAGCTAAGCTAATGGTTTCATTATCAAGTTGTTTTATTTTTTCAACCATTGTTCTGCGCCACTGGGGTAGTTCCAGCAACACATCACTTAGATATTCTTCCAGAGTTTCAACATGCGCATGAAATTCCTCTCGCTCTGATTGAGGTAATTGCGTGAACTGTTCTTCATTAAGGGATTTGTTTTCCCGGATAGGTGCAAACGTAATGGATTCGCTTTCTCTAAACAAGGCAATTCTATGTTCTTGGGCTTTATGATCAACAAGGTCAATAGCCGTATTATAATGCTGGCTAAACTGGCGTTCGATGGCGGATTTTTTTTGTTGATAGGCGGGGCTTTCAAAAGCGGCTGGAAAGGTTGCTAACAAATCATCCAGTAATTTTTCTATATCTTTGCAAAAAATTTGCCCATATTCCGCAGGTAATTCTATGGCGACAGGTTCTCTAGTATTTTCAAAATTATCTACATAAACATACGAGGAAGGTGACGGCAGGGTCTGAGAGACCACATCCAAATGGTTTGTGACCATAGTTAATCGGCCCAAGCCTGTTTCGCCCATCACAAAAATATTGTAGCCGGGATTGGGCATAGCAATACCAAACTCCAATGCAGACTGAGCTCTCGATTGACCTAAGATACCACTTTGCAAGCGGGTTGCTTCCGGTAAATCTATGCCGGTTAAATCGACATTTAGTTTCAGTGACTCAAGTGGAAGCTTTAAAGTAGTAGACATGGATAATTGTGAAGATACTAGGAGTGTAAATAATCGACCATTCTATCATTTTTATGCATTGGTTCGATAAGAAGTCTGTGGAATTTAATAAAGGTCCCAAAATATCAAAACCCCATTTGCTTAATGTGTTTTAAAAGCAAAAGCAAAAAACAAGATTGGTAATACGATGAGAGAAGGGAGATCACCAAGCTTAGCATAAGGTGTCATGCCCCCCATAGGTATTATGGTTTCGTTAAGTACCGAAGTTTTAAATAAGGGGGCTTGCTTGATAATTTTACCCTCCGATCCGATAACCGCAGTTACTCCGGTATTGGTAGTTCGTAACATAAAACGCCCGGTTTCCAATGCACGCATTCTGGCCATCTGTAGATGTTGATACGGCTCGATTGAATGACCAAACCAACCATCATTGGTTACGTTAACTAGATAAGCAGCCTCAGGTAAGCCTATGATGCCCAGAGCACCAAAGACATCTTCATAGCAAATAGAGGTTTTAAAGGAATAACCGCCTGCTTTTAATAATACTTGGTTTTTTTTGCCAGGTGTAAAGTTCCCCAGCTTCATGCCCAGTTTATTTAATATGAATCCTGATAGAGGTTGCCAAGGTAAATATTCACCAAAAGGGAGTAAATGTATCTTCTGATACAGCGCGCTGTCTTTACCCAGTGTCAATACAGCATTGTATTTCTCTTTTGTTAAGTCGTTATACGTGGGCAGGCTAACAATTAAATCTGCCTTATGCTGCTCTGCAGATTTACTTAAAGGGCGCAAAAACCATTCTTGTACATCTGCTAAATAAGCGGGAATCGAGGTTTCAGGCCAGACAATAATAGATGAATTCCAATTTGCTTCTGTTAGTTCTTTATAAAGCATTAACGTTTTAAGTTTATTTTCTGGAAGCCATTTTTGGTCTTGACTGATATTGCCTTGAATTAAAGATACGCTGATTGGATTGCCAAGGGCATGAGTCCATTTTACCGTTTTTAGAAAGCTACCACCTATCCAAAAGGCAATAAGCAGAAGATACAAAAACGGCCAATGTTTTTTGTGTTGAAAAATGAAAACGACAGTGGACGCGGTTAAAGCCACCAAAAAACCTGTGCCAGAGGCGCCCAAGATTGGTATATAGCCCGCTAGAGGAGTATCCAGTTGGGAGTAGGCACTTTGTAACCAAGGAAAGCCATCAAGCATCCAATTGCCTCGAAAATATTCGATTAACTGCCAGACAACAGGTATTACTAAAATTGCTTTGAGTCCTTGGTCGCCGTTGCGAATCGAGACAGATATATAGCCGGCCAACGCTGGAAACAGGGCCCAAAAACCGAAAAACAGACAAGTCATCAAGCCTGAGCTTAATGGGTTGGCACCGCCAAATTCATGAATGCTGACATAAACCCAAGAGACGCCTATGCCAAATGAACCAAGACCAAATAAATAGCCTCTTAAGAAGGCTTGCTTTGGCGTTGTCTTATGCCAGCAGCCAAAAAGTACGCAAAGACTAATCGGTGCCAGATAGGGCTGATCGAAAGGTGCGAAGGCTAAGGTAAAAAAAATACCTGCAAATGCTGCCAGTAGATTCCAAGATTTGTTTGATGAAATTAGCATCGATTGTAGCTAATTGGTTTGAGATACCATTAAAAAATAAGATTACTTTGTCTTAAGCGGTTTTGATAACTTGATTTTTATTCAATATTTTGTATTTGTTCACGCATTTGTTCAATTAGTACTTTTAGCTCAATGGCTATTTGGGTCATTTCTTTATCGGTTGATTTAGAGCCTAGAGTATTGGCTTCACGGTTGAGTTCTTGCATTAAAAAATCCAAGCGCCTACCAATCGGTTCTTTTTCCTTCAAGACTCGCAATACCTCAGTGATATGGGTGTCCAGTCGATCTAGTTCTTCGGTAATGTCCAGTTTTTGCGCCATATAAACCAATTCTTGTTCCAAGCGATCAAAATCTGGTTGCGCAACCAGTTCAACAATTTTATCGGTTACTTTATTACGAATTAATAATAAAACGTCTGGCATACGTTTGCTGGCCAAGGTAATAAAGCTTTGCATTTTCACACAACGTTCTTCTAATAAAACTTTAAGTTGAGCGCCTTCACGTTCTCGAGCTTCTAGAAATTCAGTAAGTGTTTGTTTGACTAGATGGATGATGGTTTCGTTAAGGTGAGTTTTGTCGGTAACCGGTTCTTGTTGAATGCCTGGAAATGCTAAAATATCCAAAGCTGAAAAGGATAAAGAGGCTTGCATTTGTTTTTCAATTTGTTGTGTTGCGGCAAGTAAGGCTTTAACCGCATCAATATTGATATTAAAGCTTTGCACGTTTTGCGACTGTTTCTTAATACTTAAGGCACACTCAATCTTACCGCGATTGATTTTTGTACCAATAATTGAACGAAGGTCGGCTTCAAGGAAGCGTAAGTGATCGGGTAATTTTAAGCTGATGTCGCAGTAGCGGTGATTGACAGAACGTAACTCGCAATTTAGGGTTAAATCTTCGATACGTGCTTCATTACCGGCATAAGCGGTCATACTTTTAATCATTTTTCACCCGTATTTTTAGAGAATTAGTTATTAGGTAACATCCTGTGATTATGTCCATTACAACCAATATTGATTTATTTTTAAGCAAGCATTTATAAAATTGGGGGAAGTATAGCTTATAAGTCAGGTATACTGTCAGGTTTGATTTTACCGGAACACATATGAGACCAAGTGGACGAAATCCAGATCAACTCAGAGACATAAAATTTACCTGTGGTTATACTAAGCATGCAGAGGGCTCTGTGTTAGTTGAGTTTGGCGACACTCGTGTGCTTTGTACAGCTAGTGTTGACAAAAGTGTTCCTCGTTTCCTTAAAGGTAAGGGTGAAGGCTGGGTGACTGCTGAATATGGCATGTTGCCTCGATCAACCCATAGTCGTATGGGACGTGAAGCCGCCCATGGTAAGCAGGGTGGACGTACCTTGGAAATTCAGCGTTTGATTGGTCGGTCTTTAAGAGCTGCTGTAGATTTAAAAGCACTGGGTGAGCATACAATAACCATTGATTGTGATGTGCTTCAGGCTGATGGCGGTACACGGACTGCTTCAATTACCGGTGGTTTTGTGGCTTTGTCGATAGCAATAGAAAAAATGCTTAAGAGCAAATTGATCAAGACTAACCCTTTGCATGGTCAGGTTGCCTCCGTATCTGTTGGTATTTATAACGGTGAACCTGTATTGGATCTGGATTATGCTGAAGACAGTAACGCTGAAACTGATATGAATGTGGTGATGAACGATGCCGGAGCATTTATAGAAGTGCAAGGTACCGCAGAGGGACATGCCTTTAGAAAAGAAGAGATGGACGCTATGTTGGAACTGGCCAGTCGTGGTATTAAGTATTTACTTGAAAAACAACAACAAGCTTTGGGAAACGATTGATAAAATTTAAAGTTTTTACCTTGAGCCTAAATTATGACTATTTTATCAATGCAACAAATCGTTTTAGCCAGTAGCAATATAGGTAAAATTAAAGAAATTCAGGCTATTCTTCCCGAGCATCCAATTGTTCCTCAGTCCTTGTTTAATGTAACAGATGTTGATGAAACGGGCTCTACCTTTGTAGAAAACGCCATTATAAAAGCCAGACATGCAGCCTTGTATTCTAAGTTACCTGCAATAGCAGATGATTCCGGTTTAGTTGTTGATGCTTTAAACGGAGCGCCGGGTGTAATTTCTGCTCGTTATGCTGGTTTTGGTTCGTCTGATCACGATAATGTGCAGAAGTTACTAAAGGAATTGGAGGGTGTTTCAGAGGAGCAGCGTAGTGCCCGTTTTATCTGCGTTATGGTTTTTATGGCGCATGCTGAAGATCCTCTTCCGGTGATTGCGCAAGGAGTTTGGGAAGGGCGGATTTTACATCAACCCATTGGTTCTAATGGGTTTGGTTATGATCCTGTTTTTTGGGTGCCTGAGTTGCAGTGTTCATCCGCTGAATTATCTGCCATCGTAAAAAATTCGTTAAGCCATAGAGGCATCGCTTTACGAAATTTGACAGATTTGATTAAAGCAAGAACATATCTTAAAAATTATTAATGAACGAATTGCGCCTTATTGCTCAGCAGTTTGCTAAAATCATTATTAATATTTCTCCGCTTGGCAACGGTCTAATTAATGACACTTTTTTGGTTACAACGGAAAATACATATTTTGTTCTGCAACGAATAAATCCCAAGGTTTTTCGCAAGCCTGAACAGATTATGGATAATCTGATCAAGATTAATTGGCATATAAGACAAAAAACGAATACAGCGTTAGAACTCAAAATACCTGAGCTATTAAAGACGATAACTAATGACGCTTATTATTTGGATGATCAAGGTGATTGTTGGCGAGCTCTTGATTATATTGAAGATTCTGTCAGTCTCGATGTGCTTGCTAGTGTAAGGCAAGCTGAACAAACAGGTTTTGCCTTGGGTTATTTTCATCGTTTGGTAAATAATCTTGATCCTTTGTTTTTGCATGATACGTTGCCTGGCTTTCACATTGCACCAGCTTATTTAAGTCATTATCAGCATATCATCGCACAAGCGCCTGAACAAACTGACTCGCAAAGTCTTTATTGCGTTAATTTCATTTCTAAATTTCAGCATCTGGCTAGTGCTTTGGAAACTGCAAAAGAGAAAGGACTGTTGCCTTTAAGGGTTATTCATGGTGATCCTAAACTTAATAATTTTCTCTTTGATCAATACGGTAAAAAGATTATTGGTCTTATTGATTTGGATACTGTTAAGCCAGGTTTGGTACATTACGATATTGGAGACTGTTTACGTTCTTGTTGTCACAAATTGGACACCAATAAATTTGATCTTGAATTGTGTTCGGCTATATTAAAAAGCTATTTATCGGAAGTTAGCCCGTTTTTTTCAGAAGATGATTATCAATTTTTGTTTGCGGCCATACAATTAATTCCCTTTGAATTAGGTCTGCGGTTTTATACGGATTATCTGGAAGGTAATTCGTATTTTAAAGTAACTGATCCAAAAGAAAATTTACGGCGTGCGGTTAATCAATTTGAACTTTGTCAAAACATTACGGAGCAAGAAGCTACCATTAATGTATTGATAGATAAAATAAAAATAGAATGCAAAAGTTAACTGTCAACGAGTTGATACAGGTGTTTCCAAGCAATGGAGAATTAGTTTGGATAGGAGTAAGGCCGGCGCACGGTAAACCAATGATTGCCTTGACTGAAGTTCTTGCTACTCAACACTCGGGCTTAGTTGGTGATCGTTATAACGGCACTAGTGGTAAACGACACGTCACATTAATTCAATATGAACATTTAGCGGTGCTTGAGTCACTCATGGGTAAAGCGGTTTCCCCTGAATTCTTGCGCCGCAATCTGGTCATTAAGGGCATTAATTTGTTGGCGTTAAAAAATGCCAAATTTAGGATTGGTGATGTTGTTTTACAGGCAACCGGATTTTGTCATCCCTGCGCTAAAATGGAGCTAACATTAGGGGTCGGAGGTTATAACGCAATGCGAGGCCATGGTGGCTTAACGGCTCAGGTTTTACATCAAGGTTTACTGCAATTAGGGGATAAGTTGACAGTATTGTTGTGAGATAGTGAGACGGTATTGTAAGCCTCAAAAAAAATGGCGGAAACGAATTTCGCTCCGCCATAATAACACTTACATGAGGGTGTAATGCTAACTAGAAACTGCTAAGTTAAAGTTAATGATACCTTTAAGTTATTACACTATTGTGACAAAACTGAAAAAAGTCAGTTTTATTATTAAAGTTTCTAAAATGGCCTTATCGAACGGCCTATTGGTTCATAAATAAAAACCCAGGTCACTTGGATAGTACCTCGTCGTTGAAGCTACCCCTTAGCAGTTAGGTGTAGCTTTATTTTGTAGGTGGTATATAGCCTTCCGGCATTTCATTATTACCTTCAAACAGAAATTTGGTTCTTTCTTCTGCCAAGTAAGCTCGGGCTTTTGGGTCAAAACTGGCTAATTTATTTTCATTAATCAGCATGGTTTGTTTAGATAGCCATTCTTTCCAAGCTGATTTAGATATTTTTTCATAAATTTCCTGGCCTTTAGGTCCTGGAAAAGGTGGTTCATCAAAGCCTTCGGCTTCTATACCCAATTTTACGCACTTAACCATTCTAGTCATTGTTATCCTCTTGCGTGTTGTTTTAACAGTAATTTAATAGGTGCCGGTAATCCGAGCGTTTTAATCTGCTGAGTGTTATACCAGACAGTGTGATCGGCTTCCATCACAAAATTTATAGGGTTATCTGTTTGAATAAGCACAGTCGTGTAATCTAAGTGATAATGCGAGAATGTGTGGCGCTGAGTAGGTAGGGTTCTTGAAATAATGATGGGTGTATTTGTTGTCAAGCACCAATCATATACAGAATGAATGTTGGGAAATTCTGGCAGGCTCCATAAGCCCCCCCAGATTCCAGTTGGCGGTCTTTTTTCGAGTAATATCTTCTTGTTATTGCTCAGTAACAAGAAAACAAGTTGTTTAATCGGTAAGGTTTTTGAAGCTTTAGGCGTTGGCAATAATGAAACTGTATTGGTCATTTTTGCTTTGCAATAACTATTAAGCGGGCAAGCATTACAGGCCGGTTTACTTCGCCTGCAAATGGTTGCACCTAAATCCATTATGGCTTGAGTGTAGTCAGCTACTCGATCTACCGGTGTCAAGTCTGCACTAATAGCCCACAATTGTTTGCTAACCTGACTGTCTCCCGGCCAACCAGAAACACCTTTAAATCGACTTAGTACTCTCTTGACATTACCATCTAAGATTGGGTGGCTTTTTTTAAATGCAATGCTTAAGATAGCACCGGCTGTTGATAAGCCAATGCCAGGTAATTCTATTAATTTATCTAGCGTATCGGGAAAGTACGATTGCTCTACTATGAGTTGTGCGGTTTTGTGCAGATTTCGAGCGCGTGCGTAGTATCCAAGACCTGACCAACGATGTAAAACCTCATCCACAGGTGCTTTTGCCAAGCATTCTATTGTAGGAAACTGTTCTATAAAGGCATTAAAGTAAGGAATAACAGTAGTAACCTGTGTTTGTTGCAGCATGGTTTCAGAAAGCCACACCCGATAGGGTGAAAGATCTTGTTGCCAAGGGAGATCTTTACGGCCATTTTGATCAAACCAAGCGAGTATTTTTTTTTGGAAGTCTGACGAATTCATAAGGAATTAACAAAGATGTATTTGTAGATTAAGCCCCTGTGATATTTCTGGCAAAAGTGATAGCTCATTCTTTGGTTTTTTTTAAAAGACCTTTTAAAAAATCACCTAACCCAGGGCCTATTTTTTTATCAATTTTATGGGTTATGTCGTTAATCTTATTTTGGTTCTTATCAATAAATCGTTCTATTTTGGCTTTATTTTTGTCGTTTAGGATAGCTGCTAAATCAACCGAATAATTTGGCTCGGCAAAAGTGCCTGCAATATTGATATTAATAGGTGTGTCAGTTAGTTGTTCTGGCTCTGTGGCGGTAGCTTTTGTCTTAATGTATCGGGCGTTAAGTTTATAATCCAGTTTTTCGGTGTTTAAATCCGCAGTGCCTTTGCCATTTAAATGTACCTTGGTGGCATTGCCAACCAAATCATCGTTCAGCATCAATCCATTGTTTATCGTTACTGTTCCTGAAAGTTTAGAGAATAACATTTGATCATTTTTGTTATTGGTGGGTAAAGTGGACTCTTTAATTAATGTTTTGGCATCATCAATTATTTTTTGCAGATTAAAGCCTTTTATTGCACTATCAGTAAGTGAAAATCTTAAGTTGCCTTTGAGTGAAGATTTTAGTTCATTTGCATTATTACCTTGACCTTCCAGTTCTGTAGAAAGATCAAGTAAGCCACTTAATTTGGCGACACCATTAAAGTCATTAAGTAGGGGGGCAATTTGAACATTAACTATTTTTTCGCTTATTGCCAGAGCCGGTTTGTTGTTGCGTATATCGGCACTGAAATTGCCATCATATGAGCCGTTATAAAACCCTTTAGCGGATTGTTGTGTTTTAATTAAGCCTTCTTTTACCGCCAGCTTTAGTTGAACATCTTGCATGCTCATGTTGTTAACTTTAAGATTCTTCAGCGATAATTGACCATTAATGTTTAATTTTTTTAATGGCTCCACTGGTAGAGCAAAAGTACCTAGCGCCAAGGTAATGGCAGGACTGGTTAAAAATATGGAATGGTTATCCTTATCCAGAGCTAAATAAGGATCTAAATTTATGCTGTTAGCGTCTAAATTGAAAGTGATAACAGGCTGAGAAAAGTCTGTAATGTTGGTTGATCCCTTGATTTGATTGTCATCTATGGTTACTGCCATATTTTGCAAGTCAATTGAGCTATCAGTTGCTAGGAAATTAAAGGTTCCTGCTACTTTACTTAAAGCTTTACTATCTGGCATGATAGAAGTTGTAATGTTCAGTTGATTTAAGATATTGCTCAAATTAAAGGGGGCAATGTTTATTGGGCCTTGAAAGGAAGATTTGCCGTTGATGGTGTTGCCACTAATTTCAGCCGTAAGAGATATATCTTGTGACGTTAGTTTTAGTCCAGAAACGTTAATTGACTGCTTAGTTCTATCCATTGCGACATTGTTAATAGTTAATGTCGCCAATATTGATTTATCCGAGTTGTTTTTAGTTGTTATGGTGGTTTTAAGTTTTAAATCGCTATGATTTAATAAAAGAGCAGTCTGTGCTTGGTTAATAATTAATTCTGTTTTTAGTTTAATATATTCTGTCCAATTATTTTCCGAACTTGTAGCCAGCATTGATAAATCTACAGTAACAGATTCATCATAAGAAAGCTTATTGGTAATAATGTTAATGTCTTTGATGGATAGAGTTTTTCCTGATTGCTGGTTTTTCCAGTTAAACAGGGCATTTTCAATGACAACACCATTGATAATCGAAAGCGTCAGCTGATTTTTTGCTGCTGGTTTGCTGTTGATTATACTAGGTGATAAATGTGTAACGTTTATAGTATTCGTTGTAGTTAAATCGTCCCAATTATTGATGCCCTGGGAGTTCTTTTCGAGATTTAGGGTCAAGCCTTTTATGAGAACTTGTTCTATTTCAATTTCGTTTAAAAAAAGCGGTAATAAATTAATTTTAATGATGCTTTCTTCTAGGGTTGCAAAGGTTTTATTTTCAAAGCCAGCAGCATTACTTAAAATCATTTTTCCTGTGGACACTCCTGACCAAGGAAAGAAAGATATTTTTATATCTCCAGTTAATATTAAATCTCTGCCGGTTTTGTGCTTTATGACAGCAATAATTTCGGGCTTAAAGTTATTTGGATTTATAAAAAAGGGCAGGGTAAAGATTATGATTGTTAACAGGAGGGTTATCGCAGCAATGACAGATAGTATTATTTTAATTGGTTTGCCCACAATTTATCTCGGATATAAAAAAGTGTAATGTTAGCCGTTATGGAATATCATGCTGCCCTGACACTAGTCATAATTAACGTATTGTATATATAAAATTTAAGAGGAGGGTAGAAGGATGTCATTTTTAGCTATATTGTCTGGAATTGCGATTCTTGTTTGGTTTTATTTAACCGCAAAAGAAAAGAGTGAACATCGTTTTAATTGGGCTATTGTTGGGTTTATTGGTTATTGGCTTGCTTGGGGTGGGGTTAAGCTTCTGTTGACTATTACCGGACTTGTGGCGAAGGGTACCATAATGTCGGTGATAGTTAATCAGATCCCGGTTATTTGTGCCATCGGAGCAGCTTTTATGATTCGTAGGAAATTATTGGCAGATGCTGCTGAAAAATAAAGAAACGCGCAGGTGCCACGCTAGCACCTGCGCTTTAATGCCGTTACAGTTTACCTGCATTTTTATCAAGATATTCTGCAACACCTGCCGGACTTGCGTTCATGCCTGCATCACCTTTATTCCAACCAGCAGGGCAAACTTCGCCATGCTCTTCATGGAATTGAAGTGCATCAATTACTCTAATTAATTCATCCATATTGCGACCTAAAGGTAGATCGTTTACTACTTGATGACGCACGACACCACTACGATCAATCAGGAAAGACCCTCTGTAAGCGACGGCGCCATTAGCTTCAACATCATAATCTTTAACAATAGAGTGAGTTAAATCAGCAGCCATTGTGTAACGAACCGGGCCTATGCCACCTTTGTTTATGGGTGTGTTACGCCAAGCATTGTGAGTGAAGTGAGAATCTATAGAAACAGCAATTACTTCAACACCGCGGCTTTTAAATTCATCCATACGGTGATCTAAGGCAATCAGTTCGCTAGGGCAAACGAAAGTAAAATCCAGAGGGTAGAAAAAAACTACCGCATATTTGCCACTAGTGGTTTCAGAAAAGCTGAATGAATCAACTATTTGACCATCACCTAGGACGGCAGGAACTGTAAAATCAGGTGCTTGTTTACCAACTAAAACGCTCATTGATGATCTCCAAAAATATCGAAAAAGCAAAAGGTTATGGACTTATTACCAGCCACTATTGTGACGGTATAACTATATTCTACACTGAAGTAGTTGGTAATTGTCTAGTGTTGTTAATTTTTACTTGCTTTAAAATATGCTTAAGCGATAATTTGCCACCCTTATACTAAAAATATTGCAACTTTGCTTTTTAAGGGTTGTTGCTGACTTAGGCTACTCAGCCTTGGTGTTACTAAAATGTATATGAATATGTAAAGGAGGAGGAGATTTTGTGGCAAAAAATAAGCATATAACCGAACCAGATGCATTTGGATTTCAAGTGCGTATTGTAAGGCGCGGTAAAGAGAGTAGTCGTTATTTCTCTCATAAGTTATGGGGCAGTAAAAATAAATCTTTAAAAGCAGCTATTACTTGGCGAGATCAGATGCTCGTGGTTTTAAAAGGTAGTAAAACACGTTTTCTCAAGCCGCCTAAAAATAAAACAACTACTGGTGTGACAGGCGTATCAAGAACCATTAAATATGACCATAGAAAAGATAAAAACTATTTATGTTATACGGTTTTTTGGGTCAGTAATGGAAAATCTAGAAATAAAACTTTTCAGGTTGGTAATGTTGAAAAAGTAACTGCTGATGATGAGTTGCACGCTTTTCGAACAGCAAAGTTGTTCAGAATTTGTTATGAAGTAGCAATTGACCATGATGTAGATTTTCGCGATGAGAAATTTGCCGGTTGGAAGAAGACGCGTCTTTATGATGATGAAAACTTAAATGCAGTTTGACATTATCGGCTATTGATTTGGAAGTTTAGACAAATGTTAAAATCTAAAAATGAGAATTGATTAGCGAGATTTAAGTCGTTCAATGATTCCATCCAATTCATCTAAGCTTGTATAGGCAATTACTAACTTACCTGAGCCATTTTCTTTGTGATCGATGGTAACTCTAGCGCCAAGCTTTGCTGTTAATTCGCCTTGCAATTGCAAAGTGTCGTTATCGATACGCTTGATTTTTTGAACTTTAGGATCAGCGTGACTTTCTTTAACTAATCGTTCAGTTATTCTTACTGTTAAGCCTTCTTTGATTACTTTATTGGCTAGCGCAACTTGTTTATTTCCGTCCAGTGACAATAGGGCACGTGCATGCCCCATTTCTAATTGGTTGCTAAGTAATAATTTTTTTACATCGGGATGTAGATCCATTAATCTTAATAGGTTTGTAACCGTGGTGCGAGATTTGCCAATGGCTTCAGCTATCAACTGATGAGTCATTTCAAATTCGTTTAGTAAGCGGTTTAATGCTTCTGCTTCCTCTAAGGGGTTAAGATCTTCTCGTTGGATATTTTCAATGAGTGCCATAGCCATTGCAGTACGATCATCAATTTTTTTTATGACTACAGGAATCTGAGTTAAGCCAGCAAGCTGGGAAGCTCTCCAGCGCCGCTCTCCAGCTACTATTTCATATTTTTCAACAGAGATTCTTCGAACAACAATTGGCTGTATAAGGCCTTGAGCTTTTATGGAATCAGCTAGTTCCTGCAATTTTTCAGGATTGAGATCTTTTCGAGGCTGATATTTTCCGCGCTGCATATATTCTATTGGCAGCGATTGAAGGTGTTCTTTTTCTTCAGTTATAGAATTATCACCTAATAAGGCATCTAGACCACGACCCAGTCCGCGTTTGATTGAAGACATTTGTTCTCTTTATGTATTGTTTTATTGGCCACTAAAATGACTTTAGTAGTATTGTAATTTTTTGGAGAATATATTTTTTTTTTCGCTTGTTATAATTTAGTTGGTTATACCCTTAAAGATTACGTACTATAATTTCAAATTCATCAATTAGTTTTATTAAAGACTCTGCTTCAAATAAAAGATCAGCTTTTTCTTGATAGATTGATTCCAGTGAATTGTTTATAAATCTTTTGTCGGCTAAATTTTCGTTCGTTCGATGATCTTTGGCGATTGAATTCAAAGTATCGCTTGAAAAATTATTGTTATTTTGAAGAACTTCATTTTTTGGTGAGTACTTTAAATGTTGCGCTTCCTGAGGCATAACATTCGCCAGCAAAGCTTCAAGTCCTCTACCAAGACCTCGTTTATTCATCGTCATGCATTGTCTTTTCTGATCATTTCGCCAGCTAGGGCAATATAAGCTATTGTTCCTCTGGATGACTTGTCGAAGCTCAGGGCTGGTAAGCCATGGCTTGGTGCCTCTGCTAAACGAACATTTCTAGGGATACAGGTTCTAAAGACTTTATCACCAAAATACCTGATCAGTTGTTCAGATACATCTTTGGTTAGACGATTTCTATCGTCATACATTGTTCTTAAAATACCCTCCAAGTGCAGTTCTGGGTTAACAGAATTTTGAATGTTTTTGAGTGTACTCATCAGTGCTGATAGACCTTCAAGGGCATAGTACTCACATTGCATAGGAATTAACAAGCTATTGGCCGCTACCATTGCATTTAAAGTCAGCATATTTAAAGAAGGTGGGCAATCGATCAGGATGTAATCATATTGTGATTTAATTGGATTTAATGCATCTGCAAGTCGTAATTCTTTACGATCAGCGTGAATTAGTTTTACTTCAGCAGCTGTTAAGTCTGCATTGCCTGGTATTACCGAAAAGCCGATGTTTGGAAGATAAATAACAGTTTCTGTAGCAGGCACATCTTCAATTAACAAATCATAACTGGAGAATTTGACTTCCTGTTTATCAACGCCACAGCCCATTGCTGCATTGCCTTGTGGATCAAGATCCACTAACAATACTTTTCGCTTAGCCGCAGCCAAAGAAGCGGCCAAATTTACACAAGTTGTAGTTTTTCCAACCCCGCCTTTTTGGTTGGTAACGGCAATTATTTTCCCCATTAAATTACCTCAGATTCTTTAAGTTAATTGCATTTTAACCAAGCATCTTTTTGCGGGTATCCCTGGAACATTGATAGGGATAAGCGTTGTTTTTGCTGAGTTTATATCTTGTTCATCAGGTAATTGTCCTTTCATGGCTAATATAACGCCACTTTGGCTAACTAAGTGTGAACTTAATTTTACTATATCAGATAAGCTGGCAAAAGCTCTGGTAATGACTGTGTCAAAACTAGTTTCAGGTAGATAGTTTTCTACACGACTATGACAGACGGTTACATTATTAAGCTTTAATTCCAATATGGCTTGTTGGACAAATCTTGTTTTTTTTGCATTACTATCTAATAAAGTAAAATCGATTCCGGGTAAATAAATGGCTAGTGGAATGCCAGGCAAACCTGCACCGGTGCCGATGTCGATAACGTATTTGCCTTCAATAAATGGAAGAACAGCTAAACTATCCAGTAAATGTAAGCTAACCATATCTTCTGTGTTACGGATAGACGTTAGGTTATAAGCTTTATTCCATTTCTCAAGAAGCTTAATAAAGCACATTAATTGTTCAATTTTTTCTTCATCAAAGGCCAGATTCAGCGATTCAAGTCCCGTAATGAGGATTTTATTACAGGCATCCATCAGGCGCTTTTGTTTTTCAAATAGACCAACAATAAAGAAATGGCTGCAGGGGTCATTCCAGGGATACGTGATGCTTGACCTAGAGTTTCTGGACGTTGTGCGGTGAGTTTTTGACTCACTTCATTTGATAGCCCTGGGACACCACAGTAATCAAGAGCTTCGGGTAGATGTAAATGATCATAGCGCAGCGCTTTATCAATGTCAGTTTGTTGTCTGACTATATAGCCTGCATATTTAGCCTGAATCTCAACCTGTTCACCAACCTGTTCTGTGATAGCTTCGCCTCCCTCTAGAAAGACTAGTAACCTTTCTATATCGACTTCCGGTCGTCTTAATAGCTCCATTAAATTAGCTTCTTTGAGTAAGGGGGTGCCCCAGATCTCTTCAACTCGACTGGCTTCTTTACTGTCAGTTCTAACCCATTTCTTTTTTAAATCATCTTGTAAGGCTGAAATAGCGGCTCGTTTAATCTGGAATGTTTGCCAACGTTCATCATCAACCAATCCGAGTTCGCGTCCTTTTTCCGTTAACCGCAAATCGGCATTATCTTCTCTCAACAGCAAACGGTACTCAGCGCGACTGGTAAACATGCGATATGGTTCTTGTGTTCCTCGTGTAATTAGGTCATCAATCATTACACCTATATAGGCTTCATCGCGCCTAGGGCACCAACTTTCAAGGCCCATAACGAGACGTGCCGCATTCAATCCTGCAATCAAGCCTTGTGCGGCGGCCTCTTCATAACCTGTCGTACCATTGATCTGTCCGGCAAAAAATAAGCCATCCATGTGCTTGGTTTCGAGTGACATTTTTAAATCACGGGGGTCAAAAAAGTCATATTCAATAGCATAACCTGGGCGAATTATCTCGGCATTTTCAAAACCAAGCATAGAACGGACAAACTCATACTGTACATCAAATGGTAAGCTGGTAGAAATGCCATTAGGATAGATTTCATGAGTATCCAAGCCTTCCGGTTCGACAAATATTTGATGCGTATCTCTATCAGCGAAGCGGACGATTTTATCTTCTATAGATGGGCAGTAACGTGGACCTATGCCTTCTATTATTCCAGAGTAAAGTGGCGATCTATCTAAACCAGCGCGAATAATGTCATGAGTTTTATTGTTAGTGCGGGTGATATGACAAGGTATTTGTTTTGGATGCTGCTCACGCTTACCCATAAAAGAAAATACAGGTACAGGCGTATCACCATGTTGTTCTTCCAGTTTACTGAAATCAATAGTTCTGCCATCAATACGGGGAGGTGTCCCAGTTTTTAAGCGGTCAATACGAAAAGGTAGTTCACGTAAGCGATTGGCTAAGGCAATTGATGCTGGATCACCAGCGCGACCACCACTATAGTTCTCTAAGCCGATATGAATTTTTCCACCTAAAAAAGTACCTGTAGTTAGTACCACGGCTTTTGCCATGAAATCCAGGCCCATTTGAGTTTTAACACCGATGACTTTGTTCTCATGGACGATTAAATCAGCTACTGTTTGTTGAAACAATGCCAAGTTAGGCTGGTTTTCGAGTGTAAATCTAATTGCTTGTTTATAAAGGATACGATCTGCTTGAGCGCGAGTTGCCCTGACAGCAGGACCTTTGCTGGCATTTAGCGTACGAAACTGAATGCCGCCAAGATCAATAGCCTTCGCCATGATTCCGCCCAAAGCATCAATTTCTTTAACTAAATGACCTTTGCCTATCCCGCCAATAGCCGGATTGCAGCTCATCTGTCCTAGTGTTTCGATGTTTTGAGTTAATAATAATGTTTTTGCACCACATCGAGCAGCGGCCAATGCCGCTTCGGTGCCAGCATGACCACCACCCACCACAATCACGTCAAAATATTTTTTGAATTTCACAAGCTTTTTTTACTCTGAGTCGCTATATTAATGCCTGTCTGCTAAGACGAAGTTTTGGCTATTATAAGAGGTAATTCATGAAAAAACGTAATAATGCTAAAAAAATAGATTGTGCTCCTATCCAAAACCCTGTTGCAAAGTTTGCGCATCAGTTTAATAAAGCACATATTTTTTATGATAAGAATAAGTATTATCGTAATGCGAAGCACCGTGACCAAGAGTTTTCTCTAATAACGCTGGATGGGATTATTAGAAAAAACCCTTGTATTTTAGTAAGCGCATTGTAGTAAATTTAATGCTAGAAACAGTATCAATTTACTGATTTTTAGTAATTACTTTTTCTTAAAAAGCATAAAAATAGCCGATGAAAATCAACCTGCTTAATTTCATTAAAGAAGATATTTGGCTATTACACGAGCAAAAATTGCCATTATTCAAAGCAACAATAATTAAGTTGGTAAAAATTATTGTATTGTCCATACAAGGATTTTCTCGTGATCTTTGTCCTCTTAGAGCCTCTGCTTTAACTCTTTATAGCATATTATCAATAGTGCCAGTGATTGCTATGTTGTTTGGCATCGCCAAAGGTTTTGGCTTTGAAAAAATGCTCGAACAACAATTGTTAGAGCATGCTCCCGACCAAGACACTTTGGTAGTGCAGTTAATTGGTTATGCGCAAAACTTACTGGAGAGCACTAAAGGGGGGGTTGTCGCAGGCATTGGTATTGTTGTTTTATTTTGGACGATTATTAATGTCATTGGTAATATTGAGGAATCTTTTAACTTTATTTGGAAAATAGGTAAAGGGCGATCAATTAGTCGTAAATTTAGTGACTATTTATCGTTAATGCTGTTGGCGCCTGTTTTATTGATTGCATCCAGTAGCATTACGGTTTTCCTGCAAACAAAAATAACATGGTTAATTACGGTTATTGAGTTGCCGGAATTTGGCACTTGGCTGGTACTGAGAGCACTTGCCTTATTACCTTTAGTACTTATCATAGCGTTATTTGCCTTTACGTTTATTTTTATGCCCAATCATAAAATAAATTACAGGTCAGGCATCATCGCCGGTGTAATTGCCGGAATTATGTATCATTTATCACAGTGGGTTTATTTAACCTTGCAAATTGGTGTGTCCAGTTACAATGCAATTTATGGTAGTTTTGCTGCTTTACCTTTATTTGTGGTTTGGTTACAAACGGGGTGGATGATTGTTCTATTTGGTTGTGAAGTGGCCTTTTTTCTACAAAATTATGAGGTTTATCGAAACAATAATCGTTTTGCAGATTTAAGTTTTTCCCTTAAGAAAATCATTGCTCTTCAGGTAACACATTTAATTGTTAAGAATTTCATTAAATTGAATCACCCATTAACAGCTTCTGAAATTGCAACAATATTGGTCATACCGATAGCCGTTATTCAGTCTGTCTTATCCAGTTTAATAATAGGTCATATACTTGTTGAGTATAGAGATCAAGATGAAGTTGAATCAGAAGAGGTGTATCAGCCAGCAGTAGATATTAATTTACTTACTATTGCTTATGTTATTAATGTGCTAGAACATTGCGGTCAAAATCATTTACCTGATATAAATCAGGAGCGACTGTTTATGAGTGCCGTTAATGATTTTAAGAGTTTGATGGAGTCTTCTGAGAAAAATGCTTTGTTAAAGGATATTTAGATAGCGGTAAGGAGGGAGCAACACAATCGTTATGTGATAAAGGCTACATTAACGATTGTGAGTTTCTGAATATATAGGTATAGCGAATGATTTCCAAGTATTATTTATTCGGTGTGTTCTGAGGGACAGGAACAGGCACAGGTACGGGAGTTATCGTGGTGCTTTCAGAAACAGATTGTTTAGCTGAATTTTGAACTTTTTCACGTTTTAAACCTTCACCATACAGAGTCGCTGTAATCATGAATAAAATTGTTGTAACCACAATGATGATGAATCTGTTGGGATCTTTCATAAAGAATAGTGGCCATTTTGGTTTGTACATTCCTACAAAGAAGAAAAGTAGTGTCCATATTAATAGATTGATAGCGCCGGTTATCATTATGTTTACCTGTTGAACTGATTAGTTTAAATGGGGTTGTTATTGTTAGCTGAATGACTAAATTTTTTATCTAACTTATTGTATTAACATTATTTATTAACGTATTTTTTATTTTATAAACGTTTTCATTTTAACAAGAAAATTTAAAATTAAAAGAGTAAACGTTATTTTAATTGTTGAAGCTTGCTTTTCAGTTAGGAGTCAGTTTCAGTACAGCAGGAATTTTAAACGTTCTTCCTGCCAAGCTATCTCATCATTACGTGTGATTTTTTCAAGGTCTTCTGGAAATGCTTGATCATTATCTACCCATTCCCGGAGAAGAGATGAGCCATTGATGATATCAATAGCCAATCGATCGAGCTCATATTCATAAGGAAAGTCTCGCCATAACGGGTAGTTGGGGGATTGTAAACGCAACGCTTTAAATGCTAGTGTCTGTAGGCGCCATGGTCGGAAAGTTTCATGATTATAGCTTGGATCATCTGTGTGTATTTGCACACCAGAACAAAGTTGACCAGCATATTTATGAAAAGTGGGTTCAAACCAACACTCACGCAAACGACAGCCATGAAGCCATTGAGGTGCAATCTTATACATGGATTTGATCAAGGTTTTAGCATCAATATCTGGTGCGCCAAAAAGTTCTAATGGACGTGTTGTGCCACGACCTTCTGAAAGGGTTGTTCCTTCAAGCATTACGGTTCCCGCATAGCAGCGGGTCATTGATAGATTTGGTGCATTTGGGCTAGGGTTAATCCATGAGCGCTCCCCGAGCGGCCAGCCAAAGCCAGGAGCAGACTCGGGTTGCCAGCCTTGCATAGTGATAACTTTACAATCCACATCTAAAGCAAGAGTCTTAATGAACCAGTGCGCCATCTCAGCAATTGTCAAACCATGTCGCATAGGCATTGGACCTGCACCAACAAAACTTTCCCAACCTTGTTGAAGAGTCAATCCTTCTATTGGGCGGCCGGCCGGATTTGGGCGATCGAGAATCCATATTGATTTATGATGAGTTGCCGCAGCTTCCAATACATAACGCAAGGTGGTGATAAAAGTATAGATTCTACAGCCAAGGTCTTGTAAATCAATCAGCAATATATCGAATGTATCCATCATAGCAGCAGTAGGTCGACGTACATCACCGTAAAGGCTAAATACAGGAATGCCTAGCTGGGGGTCGATAAAGTCTGGGGACTCCACCATATTATCTTGTTTGTCTCCGCGAAGTCCATGTTGCGGACCAAATGCGGCACTAAGCGTCATATCTGGCATACTTGCCAGCGCATCCAATGTATGTGTTAAATCTTGGGTTACTGAGGCTGGATGTGCCAATAGTGCTAGGCGCTTTCCTACAAGGGGTCTCCGCAATACGCTATCTTCAAGTAATCGATCTATGCCAAATTTCATATTTTATTGAATTAATTTTGATGGATTAAGGGAGTAAATCCAGCGCGATTGTGAAAATCTGGGCATATATCGGGATGTTGCAGTGCCCAGTAAGAAAGGCTACCATTTTGCTCTTCGAGCACTGCTGTTAGACCAACCTGAAGTGATTTATTATTAATTTTAATTGATAAGTCAGTAGTTGTTATTTTAGCCTCTAAGAGAAAGTAGTTACTCGATTGATCAATACGAATGGTGGGGCTTTGAGTAGATATCCATTTATTGCGCAAACGATAGTTGCTAAAAGCATAGGCCGCCCATTGACCGGAGGGTGAAAAATTGAATTCATGATAGTTATCTTCAGAATCTACAGCAATAAACATTTCGAAGCAGGTATGTTTCCATAAGCCGTCAACACAAGAAGGTTGTTGTGGTGAAGGAATGCGAATTTGTGTTATGTCTCCTGTCAACTGATAACAAATTTTTAATGTATCTGGGGCTTCTGAGATAACTTTAACATCCAGATTTCTTATGGCTGTGGTGATACTATCTTTATGAGCTATTAATTGTTCGTTAAGTATCACGTTTGTGTTGTTAAGTTGCACTGCGATCATTGCGTGGAAAAACCTTTAGTAATGCTTGATGAGTTGTTGGTAGTAATCGGCTTCATCTGTTTTTCCTCGTTTTAAGGCACCATTAATAAAAATGGTGGTTTTTTTTAATAATACATCAATGGCTGCTTGTTGATTTTCTTTTGATAGTAGGCCGGTTTCAATTATTTTTTGTAGTGCTTTTATTCTAAATCTGTCCATACCCCATAGTTTTTGTGAAAGTTGGTCTTGATGTCCGCCGTATTTTTTTATTTGCGGTTCTTTAATTAATACAACAGGATATTTTGCACAGATTCTAAGCCATAAGTCATAGTCTTCACAGACTGGAAATTGAGTATCAAATAATCCAATATCAATAAATACCGACCGATGTATCATAACGGTTGAAGGTGAAATTGCGCATAATGATAAACAATCCGAGAAGATCCATCCGTTTTTTTTGGTATATTTTTTTGGGGGCATAATAGGAAGGCCATTACGTATCCAGATTTCCTCTGTGTGGCAAACTTTACTGTTTGGGTTAAGCGATAAAGCTACTGTTTGTTGACTAAGTTTTTCAGGTAACCATTGATCATCAGAGTCTATGAAAGCAAGCCAATCTCCAGTTGAGTGTTGTATGCCAAAATTTCGAGCGCTACTAACACCTTGGTTTAATTGCTTATAATAAATTATCTGTGGAAATTCTTTATCTATCATACTGGCGGTTTCGTCAGTTGAGCCATCATCAACGACTATAATCTCGATGGGCGATAAAGATTGTGAAATTACTGATAATAATGCGCGCCTTAATAATTCGCAGCGATTATAGGTAGGAATAATAACTGAAATATTTATAAGTTAGCCTATTTATCTAATATTCATAAGGTTTGAAATTGATGGCTCGAATCAATTTAGTAGGATGTGATGGTTAATTAGCCAGCGGAATAATGTCGCTGGCTTTAATATAAAGCTTTTATAGTTTAATTGGCCGATGAATTTAAAAGGGTTTCGGGAGTGATTTTCGCACCACTATTATTATTGGCATTTTTGATATGAATTTGTTTTAATCGGTTAAACGCAGACAATAAAGTTTTATCCATAACAACTACATTACCAATAGACACAATAACTCGTGCTAATTGAGGTATCTTTGGGGCTTGGCTAGACATCATGTAGACTGGCTGTACATAAAGTATTGAATGTCCGATTGGAAGTATAATCATGCGCCCCATTTTGACTTGTGAGCCTGTTTGATTCCACAAAGTAAATTGTTCGGAAATTATAGGATCTTGTTGAATCAATGCTTCAACCTGTGCAGGCCCATTTACTTGAGTATCTTTGCCAAATTTATAAACAGTAATGTTGGGCTTGTAATCAAGGCCACAACTGGCCTTGTCCATAATTCCCGCTATGCCTATTATGCTAAGATTATCCCTATTAAAAGGTGTCATAGGGTGAATCATTACAAATTCTTCAATGTCATTGCAGTTGCCAAAATCCATTGTTTGATAATAAGGCAATACTGGTTGCCCATGGACTTTGGCTTGCTCCCAGGTTTCGGCTTGTTCGTAGAATAACGCAGGGTTACTTTGATGGTATTTTGCATAAATTTTCATCTGCATAGAATACAGGTCACGCGGATAACGTAAATGTTTGCGTATTTCAAGCGGCATTTGGTTTAGATCTTTGAATAACCCTGGATAAGCGCTGGAGTAAGAACGAATAATAGGGTCTGATGGATCTGAAATATAATAATCGACATTGCCATCGTAGGCATCAACGACAACTTTAACGGAATTACGAATGTAATTGAAATTTTGATGACCTTCCAGAAAATCATCTCCAGCAGGTTTAGAAACCGGATAATGATTAGATAAAGTATAGGCATCCAGTATCCAGTAAAAACGGTCTTTGGTTATAACTAAATAAGGTGCTTTGTCGTGATGTAAGAAAGGTGTTAGTGTGTTAACACGTTTAGTAATGTTCCTGCGGATTTTTAATTTGCTTTGATTGGTGATGCTAGTTGAAAAAAATATTTTTTCGTCTTTTAAATAAAAGGCAAGTAGCGCTTTTTTGAATAATGATGTAATGGGTATTCCACCTTTGCCAGTATAGTTTTTTTCAATGCTAATATCTGTATGTTCAAGTCCTATGACGCTGAGGTTATTTGGAACAATGGCGTAATCGTATTGTCCTTCCCCATAATAGATATCAGGTGTTTTTACACTGAAACCAACATCTGAGTAAAGGTTTAAGTCGCGTAAATACCAAATAAGAGGGTTTCCAGCATCTTGCGCAGCTGGCGTGATCACTGCTCCATAGCCATGAGTGTAGCGTAAGTGGGTATTTTCCCAGTTTTGGGCTTCTGGAGGTAATTTTGAAGTATTGATTTCTCTTGCAGCAATATTAACTTGTCGTATATGACCTAGAATAAAGTAACGCTCTTCATCAACGGACAGAAATTTATAATAAGGTCTGATTTCCTGTAATTGCCTATAGCTATCAAGAATGTATTCTCTATCCCATACTGGGATGTTTTCAAAATGTTTTTGAGTGCCCCAGTTGTCAATGTCTTCAGTTGCATCCTGTTTTATTGACAGATCAATTGTGTGAATACGTTTTAAATCATAGGCATCCATTGTTCCATCAATGTTCTGCTGTATGTAGGGCCCATCAGATTGTACTGGATTTGGACTGACAATAAATTTCTGAATTAACTCGGGTATAAATTGAATTTGTGGAAGTCCTAAAGCGATTAGAAAAGTGATTAAAGATATAAAAAACGGTGTCTTGATGCGATGCTTTTCTGAAAAAATGAATAGGATAGCTGTTAACGCTGTAGCCAGAAAAGCAATAATGGCAAACCATAGGAGTGGAAGTTTATAACGTATTTCCACAAAACCGGGCCCATAAAAGATGGGCTCATGAGAGTCAGTATAGAGCAGTGAAAACCGCTGTAACATGAATCCCCATGTTACAAAAGCAACCACAAAACCGATCAAAATTGTTAAATGAATTTTAGCGCCTAAATGATATTCTTTTTTCTGGTGAGGTATAAAAATATGCTCTAACCAATAAAGAATTCCAACCAAAGAAAAAACTAGAGCTGCAGTTATTAACAGTTCTTTTTGGATTAGGGTGTAGATGGGATAAGACAGTAAATAAAAGCTGATGTCGCGCCCGTAAATTGATTCGGTTACACCTGAGTTACTTCCAAAAAAGAACAGTAATGATGCCTCCCACTGATTATAAAAAGGTATTGCAACAAATATAGCCAGTGCTAATGAAATGGGTGTGTATATCTTTACAGTGCCGCCCATAAATATATCGGCAACACGTTGAAATCGTATTCTTTTTTCTGAATTATTAACGATTTCATGGGGCGGATTTAAGCCTAAATAACGAGTCGCAATCCAGAAATGGAAAAAGAAAATAGCAAAAAAGGTTAGTGTTACACCACCAGAAAGAAAGTATTTATAAAGTAGTCGGAGCCAGAAATAAGATTCAAGATTGAGTGATTGAAACCACCAGTAATTAACAACATGTTCGAGAAATATAAAATGAAAGGCGACAAAAGCAATTATACCGATGACAAATATCGATCCAAATATAGCGGGTAAAAACTTCAGATTCCGCATAGTTTCCTCAAATAATTAATATTATTAACGATGTTGTGATTGTCTTTAAATTGATAGCTAATGTATAAGCTAATCCAAAATATTTATCTGCACTAGTATTCTAACACCCAATGTCTATTTAGTAATGATTTAGAGATTAAGCTGGCAAAATTTGGATTAGATTTAAGTTAGTCTTTTTTGGGGCGAGCAAAAATAATCTTGTTTATTAGATTTAGGGAAGTTAAGGGTTGTCATTGAGGCTGAAAGCGCACCAAAATGGTTATTTTATGACTTATTCGAGGGCAAAAGTGGGGCAAAATTACTAAGCCAAGATTAACAATCGCCTGGTTTTAGGTCTTTTGGTGCCTTTATTCAAGTATTGGCACATTAACTGCTATGTATAAAAGCAAATGCTTGACCTCTCCTGTGATACCTCTATAAGGCACTTAAGCTAATTGGGTGCCTTTTTTTTAAATCTCAATATTATTAAATATCAGGATGTATGGTCGTATCATCATTATCTTCTGTAACTCCAGCTTGCTCATTAAGATGTTTGGGTATTGTTTTTTTAACCTTTACGCCTAGGTCAATAAAACTGCTTGCCTGACGAATTAGGTTACCATTGCCAATGGTTAATTTGTTCATAACCCCATCATAAGTCGAGTGAACTGTACTTAATTGCTTACCTAGTTTATCTAGGTCTTCAACAAAACCACGTATTTTGTCATACACAATACCGGCTTTATCAGCTATTGCCCTAGCATTTTCATTTTGACGCTCATAGCGCCAGATATTTTCGATGGTACGAAGGGTTGCTAGCAATGTGGTTGGCGTAACAACAATGATTTTATGCTCAAAGGCATCTGTAAATAATTTCTCATCCGCTTGAAATGCAGCTATAAAGGCAGCTTCTATTGGCATAAAAAGTAATACAAAATCTAGTGATCGTAAACCTTTTAGACCAGAATAATCTTTGTTGCTTAAGCTTTTGATATGAGTTCTTACTGCCTCAGTATGTTGTTTTAAAGCTGTTATGCGTTCAGCGTCATCTTCAGTTGAGCAGTGCAATTCATAAGCAACTAATGATACTTTAGAGTCAATAACTATATCTTTTTCTTCAGGTAGTCGAACTATCACATCCGGCTTGAATAGCTTGTTATTTTCATCTCGGAATGCACCTTGAGTTTCGTATTCTATGCCTTTGCGAAGTCCGGATTTTTCCAAGACAGTTTCCAATATCATTTCACCCCAATTGCCTTGGGTTTTTTTATCACCTTTTAACGCACGAGTAAGGTTAAGTGCTTCTTGGTTCATTTGAGCGGTATCTCGCCTTAATGAAACAATTTCCTCGCGGAGTGAAATGCGGTCTTTATTTTCGTTATCATAAACGGTTTCAATGCGTTGTTTGAATTCTCCCAATTGTTCTCGTAATGGTTTGACAATATGATCGAGACTGGTTTGATTGTGCTCAGTGAATTGTTTGTTGCGTTCATCGAAAATTTTACCGGCTAAATTTTCAAACTGATTGTTAAGTCGCATCTCAGCGTCTTTTAGTAAGTTTAATTTTTCCTCAGCATTTTTTCCCTGCTCGTGCATGCGAGTTTGTAATTCGGCATTTTGTGTTTTGGTTTCTACATAAAGTTGTTGTAATTGATTGAATTCATTTTCTTTGTTTTGAAGTTGTTTTAATTTTTCTTCTGTTACAGCGAGATTGGTCGAGAGTTTTGTAATGGTAGTTTTATCTCGATTTGTTAGTAGTCGCATTAATAATACGCCTACTAACAAGCCACATAAACCAAAAAATAGAGTAGGTGAGTTAGCTATAAAATCCATTTTCAATGGTTTAATAGATGGTCAAAAATGGTTTCGGCAGAATCCAATGTGTCATTTAAATCTTCATCACTGTGAGCAGCTGAAACAAAACCTGCTTCAAATGCTGACGGAGCCAAATAGATGCCGGACTTAAGCATGGCATGAAAAAAACGTTTAAATAAAGCTTGATCACATTGCATAGCTTGGGCGAAGGTTGTTACTTTTTGTTCAGTGCTAAAGAACAAGCCAAACATACCACCAATAGTGTTAGTAGTTAAAGCAACACCAGCTTGATGAGCACGTTCTTTGAGACCAGTAGTTAGTTTGTTGGTTTTTGCTGTTAAAGATTCATAAAAACTGGGTGTTGCAATTAATTCCAGTGTTTTTAGTCCAGCTGCCATTGCTACTGGATTGCCAGATAAAGTGCCAGCTTGATAAACAGGTCCCAGCGGAGCAAGGTATTCCATGATTTTACGTTGACCGCCAAAAGCACCTACTGGCATGCCTCCTCCGATAATTTTACCTAAAGTAGTTAAGTCAGGTTGGATATTATAAAGGCCTTGTGCGCCATTAAGTCCTACCCTAAATCCTGTCATTACTTCATCAAAAATAAGTACACTGCCGTATAAGTCGCAGACCTCACGTAACGTTTCGAGGAAGCCTGGTATGGGTGGGATACAATTCATATTACCAGCAATAGGTTCAACAATGATGCAGGCAATTTGTTCTCCAATTGAAGAAAATAAAGTCTTAACTGATTCACTGTCGTTGTAGGCAAGTGTAATGGTGTCGGCGGCAACTGATGCAGTTACTCCAGGTGAGCTGGGCACGCCAAAAGTTAAAGCCCCTGATCCTGCTTTAACTAATAGAGAGTCAGAATGACCATGGTAACAACCTTCAAATTTAACGATCTTATCTCGACCTGTATAGCCTCTGGCTAATCGAATGGCGCTCATGGTCGCTTCAGTGCCGGAACTGACCATTCGGACCAATTCTATTGATGGCATAAGTTCACAAACTCGTTCAGCCATTTGTGTTTCAATGGCTGTCGGAGTACCGAAACTTAGACCTTTTTCAGCAGTCCGTTTAACAGCAGCAATAACCTCTGGGTGAGCATGACCTAAAATCATTGGACCCCATGACCCAACGTAATCAATATAGCGTTTGCCCGTGTTGTCATACATATAAGAGCCACTAGCATGATTTATGAAAACGGGTGTGCCACCTACGCCATTAAAAGATCGAACTGGTGAGTTTACGCCACCAGGTATGACTTGTTTCGCGTCGAAAAATAAATTGGTTGCTTCGGTCATAATATATTTTTAAGGTTACAATGAATGGCGTAAAGAATAGGATAACTTTATCATGATTGAAAGAGATAGGTACGTTCAGCATAAAAAAGGTTATAAGTTCTTTTTACTTAATTAAGTTTTGGAATGGTTCATGAAATCGAGAGATAGACGACGAGGTTTGGTAGTTGTTAATACTGGTGAAGGTAAAGGCAAATCATCTAGTGCCCTAGGAATGGTTTTTCGTGCTGCAGGCTGGAATATGAGGGTTTGTGTTATCCAATATATTAAGGGTCAATGGCAGACAGGTGAACAAAAAGCGGCAGAACGCTTTGAGAATATTGAATGGCACGCACTGGGAGATGGGTTTACTTGGGATACCAAAAATCCTGAGCAGGATATTAAGACGAGTCGAGAAATTTGGGAATTAAGTAAAGAAAAAATTCTTTCTGAAGAGTTTGATTTGGTTTTATTGGACGAAATTAATTATTGTTGTGGTTATCAGTGGATTTCTGGACAGGAAATTGCCGATTTTATTCGTGATGAAAAGCCCTCTTGGTTGCATTTAATTATGACGGGGCGTAACGCTGCCCAGGAGGTAATAGAGTTAGCCGATACGGTTACCGAGATGACTATGATAAAACATGCTTTCCAGCAGGGCATTAAAGCTGAACAAGGTATTGAATTTTAATTTTGGCAATAATGACAAGTTATTGTATAAATAAGAATTGGTCATAGAGCCACACATCACTGTTATTTTTATTGAGAAACGTATTTATGGAAACTTACTTGCCTATTTTTAAAGCAATTCTGTCTGACTGGATTTTAATAACTCTTGCAAATCCTCTGTATGCCAGCGTTTTAGGGTTCCTGGTTTTCTTAATTACGGCAATGCTTTATAGCATTAGAATTGCTTCTTTAAAGCAAAAGAACGTAATTAGTGAAAAGGCACGTCTCGAAATGGAAGGTATGCTAAATGCTGAGTTAACTTCTGCGAAACAAAAGGTTGAAGCAATGCAAGACGAGTTGTTTATCAATACTGAGCAGATGAAAAAAGATCAATTAATAGCTCAAAATGAAGTTGAACGAGCAGTAAAATTTGAAGGACAAATCTCGACACGTAATAAACAGATTGCAATGGTGATTCAAACGTTGGCAACCAGTTTTGATCTTGGTGAACGCCCATTACCACTAATGGGAGATGTTGAAGCCGAAGATTTGTGGCAGCAACATGATAGAGTAATTAAATTGTTAATAACACGTCTTCGTAATGAACAGCAGGCAAAAATACAATTACAAGAATCTTATCAAGATGAAATGGCAAGACGGCTTGAGAAAGAAACATTAATTGAAACGTTGCAAGTTAACTTGGCAACTCAGAGCAGTCAGCTTATGGAGCTGGAAAACGCCTTTGAAGAGCAAAAAACTATGTTGATACAGCAACAGGATACTGCTCAGCAGGCCTTGGAAAGGCATATGTCTGAATCTGCTAGGCTTGTCGAGCTTGAGCGGCAAGCGTTTGATTTAGTGGGCACTAAGCAGCAGTTAACACAGTTGGAAGAAAAATTAAGCAACAAAGATGCTTTAATTATCCAGATTGAAAAAGATAAGCTGGTTGAGCAAGCTAAAGTAGGGCTACAGTCAACTAATGTCAAACAGGAGATAAAAGAAAAATCTGTTGATTTAAAATTAGAGATAGTGACTCCAGCTAAAGATAAGTATCTTGGAGTTTCAGGTAAGTTTAAAAATTTCTTTGGTAAAGCTAGTAAAGAGACTGCAGTAAAAGAGGCAAAAGGTATTGAATTAAAAGAAGAGGTCATGGAGGTTCAGCCGATAACGGCTGATATACAGCAGCCATCAGAGGCTACAGCTGGAGAGAAAATGGGGGGAATGACAGGTAAATTTAAAAGTTTGTTAGGTAAGGCCAAACAAAAACCCATCGAAATAAATTCAGAAGTTGATGAAATAAAAGAACCGATTATAGAAACAGACTTACCAATAGCTGAAATCGATTTAACATCATTAAGTTCCTACAAGAATCAAGAGGTTGGAGTAACTGGAAGGTTTAAAAACCCATTTCGTAAGA
>Ga0192647_100132_pt1 | contig 47152 bp, 51 predicted proteins | sample LauGreFa1BDMLBSN_2_FD_133046 | JGI IMG/M metagenome (GOLD analysis project Ga0192647, IMG submission 133046) | Freshwater lake microbial communities from Lake Michigan, USA - Fa13.BD.MLB.SN - reassembly | ecosystem: Environmental > Aquatic > Freshwater > Lake | place: Lake Michigan, USA... | reverse complement strand
GCATGACAAAAAGGCAGCTTCGGCTGCCTTTTTTGTTTCCAACACGGTCAATATTTTTTCGCGGCAGATAGCGCGGGAAAAGCGTCTGCGATGGTGGACACCTGCCCGCAATGGGCAGCGGTATAGCCGGGCAATTGGTTGACAGCAAATTGGAATACATCGCTGTTCAATATTTTCAACACCGCTTGCAGGTGCGGTTTGTCCAAATCGGACTGGTTGCACAACAAAAAATAACGCTCTGTGGCCAATGGCAAGAACTCCAACTTGAACCGTCTGGCAGGCGTTTCCACGCCAAAGCCCACATCGGCCATGCCGCTGGCCACGTAAGCGGCTACTGCTGCGTGGGTGAATTCAGCCTGTTCATAGCCTGCAATCTGGGACGTATCCACATGGGCTTTTTTCAAAAAACATTCCAGCAAAAAACGTGTGCCGCTGCTCGGTTGACGGTTGACGAAACGCAAGCCTTTGCGAGTGAGGTCTTGCACTTCATAAATTTTGTGCGGGTTGCCGCTGGCCACCATGAAGCCTTGCCTGCGTGTGGCGACATGAATGATGCGGCTTTGTTTGGGGATCAACCAGCGTGAGTAATGTTTAAAACCCGTCTCTTCAAACTCACCTTGCGGAATATGAAAACCCGCGATTTCACAAGCCCCTTCATGCAGCGAGGCCACTGCTTCGATACTGCCAACGTACTTGCGCTCCACTTGCAAGCCGGATGCTTTGAGGTTTTCAATCATTTTTTCAACCGCGAACCCATGGCTGGCATGCACACGCAAAGCCTCCATGTTGCTGGACAACAAGCGACCGATCTCACTTTCCAGTTCAGAAGCCAAGGTTTCCAACATGGGCGTGAGTCTGGCGTTGATACGGTGCCCAGCCCAAACCAGTTTTTCAGCCAATGGCGTGAGGGTGGAGCCTTTGCCGCGCTCCATGTTCAGCAGTGGCATGCCCAGCTGCGCTTCGCCTTGTCGGATCAGGCTCCATGCATGTCGGTATGAGGCCCCGGTTTTTTTGCATGAGCCGGACAAACTGCCATGGCCTTGCACTTCCGCCAGCAATTCAAGCAAACGGGGCGCCAAATTCTGACCCTCGGCGTCGCTGATCGTCCATTGCGGCTTGATCGAGACTTTGTGCATGTTTATATATGATTTCTACAGCATATTAGTTGTGTGTGGCAATACCATCATAACTGAGGCAGATGCACATATTGCAAGGGCTCAGTGCTTACCCTAAACTGCAATATGCTGGGAAAGCATACGTTAAAGTCAGTGGTGAAACCTTTCCCCACCCCACAAATTGGAGACATCATGAGTTCACCTGCTGACGCCTCAAGCACCATGTCAGACTCGACACCAGGGTTCTTGTCCAAAGAACGCATCATCGCGGCTGACGGCTACAACCGTTGGTTGGTTCCACCCGCCGCTTTGGCCATCCATTTGTGCATTGGAATGGCTTATGGTTTTTCAGTGTTCTGGTTGCCTTTGTCCAAAGCCTTGGGCATCAAAGAGCCCCTTCAATGTGGCGCAGACATCGGTTTCTTTCAAGAGCTGTTCACCACCACATGTGACTGGAAAGTCTCCACCTTGGGTTGGATGTACACCTTGTTTTTCGTGCTGCTGGGAAGTTCCGCTGCGCTGTGGGGTGGTTGGTTAGAGCGTGCCGGCCCTCGCAAAGCCGGTGTGGTCAGCGCATTGTGTTGGTGTGGCGGCATGTTGATTGCTGCCTTGGGTATTTACACCCACCAGTTCTGGTTGATGTTGCTCGGGTCTGGGGTGATTGGCGGTATTGGTTTGGGGTTGGGCTATATCTCGCCAGTGAGCACTTTGATCAAATGGTTTCCGGATCGCCGTGGCATGGCCACAGGCATGGCCATCATGGGTTTTGGTGGCGGCGCCATGATCGGTTCGCCGTTGGCTGCAGAGTTGATGAAGTACTTTGCCACTGACCTCGAAGTGGGTGTGTGGCAAACCTTTGTGTGCATGGCCGTGGTCTATTTCGTTTTCATGATGTCAGGTGCTTTGGGCTACCGCATTCCAGCCACGGGTTGGAAGCCAGCAGGCTGGACCCCACCGGTGCAACAAACCAGCAACACCATGATCACCCAAAACCATGTGCACGTGAGCAAGGTCTGGGGTATCCCCCAATTTTGGATGGTCTGGGTAGTGCTTTGCATGAACGTATCTGCTGGCATTGGCGTGATCGGCATGGCCAGCCCGATGTTGCAAGAGGTTTTTGGTGGCGCTTTGATTGGTATTGAAGCCAAATACAACGACTTAGACAAAACACAACTGACCATGATTGCCAGTGTTGCCGCAGGTTTCACGGCCTTGCTCAGTCTCTTCAACATTGGCGGCAGAATCATTTGGGCCAGTCTTTCAGACAAACTGGGCCGCAAAATCACTTACGTGGTGTTTTTTGTTTTGGGCGCCGCCTTGTATGCATCTGTTCCTGCTTCGGCCATGGCGGGCAACCAACTGTTGTTTGTCGCCGCGTTTTGCATCATCTTGAGCATGTACGGTGGCGGCTTTGCCACCATACCTGCCTATTTGGCTGACCTATTCGGTACGCAAATGGTGGGCGCCATCCATGGTCGCTTGTTGACGGCTTGGGCAACGGCAGGAATTTTGGGCCCCGTGGTGGTGAATTACATGCGCGACTACCAGTTGAGCATTGGTATTCCCCGCGATCAGGTCTACAACCAAACCATGTTTATCTTGGTGGGTATGTTGCTGGTGGGCTTGGTCGCCAATCTGATGATCCGCCCAGTCAACGCCAAGCATTTCATGACACCCGAAGAACTCGCGCACGAGAAAAAACTCGCGCATGAAAAAGCCAGTGCGTCTGAAGTGGGCACCGCACACGGTGGGCCAGTTCAATCCAATCCGCTGTGGGTGGTTTTGGCCTGGACAGCTGTTGGCATTCCGCTGGCTTGGGGTATCTACCGCACGTTGCAAAGTGTGGGCAAATTTTTTAACTGAAAACATCTATGAACAAATCCGTTGAAGCGCCAGAACTGCAAACCGTCAGTCGACTGTTGCCCGAATTCACCGAGATGCCGGGCGGTTTGTTGCCTTTGCTGCATGCTGTGCAAGACGCCCTCGGGTTCATTCCCGCAAGTGCAGTGCCGCTGGTGGCTGAGGCGATGAATTTGTCTCGCGCTGAGGTGCACGGGGTCATCACTTACTACCATTTCTTTCGCAGCAAAGCGCCTGGAAAGCATGTGGTGCAAGTGTGTCGTGCCGAGTCATGCCAAGCCTGTGGTGGCGAGCAATTGTTGTCTGAGATGGAGCAAGCATTGGGTTGCAAATTGCACGAAACCAGCGCCGACGGTTTGTATTCACTCGAACCCGTGTATTGCCTGGGTTTGTGTGCATCCTCGCCTGCGGTCCAAATTGACGACAAGCTTTACGCTCGCATGGACAGTGTGCAACTCAAGCGGGTGGTGGCTGAACTTGGGAGTCACGCATGAGCATCACCGTGTTTGTTCCGTGCGATTCGGCGGCTTTGGCCGCTGGTGCAGAGGCCGTGGTCGATGCGCTGCACAAAGAAGCAAGCGCACGCGGTTTGACCATTGACGTGCAACGCAACAGCACCAGAGGCATGTTTTGGCTTGAGCCGTTGGTAGAAGTGGTGACGGCGGCCGGGCGCACGGCGTATGGCCCGGTGAATTTCCAAGACGTGCCGTCATTGTTTGAAGCCGACTTTTTGCATGGCGGCCAACACCGCTTGTCACTGGGCTTGACCGATGCGCTGCCTTATTTGTCAAAACAACAACGCCTGACCTTTGCCCGCATGGGCATCACACGCCCGTTGTCATTGGATGATTACGCGGCGCACGGCGGTTGGGCGGGTTTGCAAAAAACGGCAGCCATGGACAGTGCCGATGTCGTGCAAACCGTGCTCGATTCTGGCTTGCGCGGACGCGGTGGTGCCGCATTTCCAGCCGGCATCAAATGGAGAACAGTACGTGCCACCGATGCTGCGCAAAAGTATGTCGTGTGCAATGCCGACGAAGGCGACTCCGGTACGTTCTCTGACCGCATGACCATGGAAGGTGACCCTTACATGCTGATCGAAGGCATGGCCATCGCCGGCTTGGCAGTAGGAGCCACGCAAGGGTATGTTTACATTCGTTCGGAATACCCACACGCGATTGCCACGATGACCACCGCCATCCAATTGGCGCAAGCGGCAGGTTTTTTGGGCGACAACGTCATGGGCAGCGGCAAAGCCTTTCATTTGCATGTGCGCAAAGCTGCTGGGTCTTATGTGTGCGGCGAAGAAACCGCCATGCTCGAAAGTTTGGAAGGCAAACGCGGTATTGTTCGCGCCAAGCCGCCCCTGCCTGCCCTCGAAGGTCTGTTTGGCCAGCCCACTGTCATCAACAACGTGATCACCTTGGCCAGCGTACCCATCATCATGGCCAAAGGTGCTGCGTTCTACAAAGACTTTGGCATGGGCCGATCCACGGGCACATTACCATTTCAAATCACAGGCAACATCAAGCACGGTGGCTTGGTAGAACGTGCCTTTGGTTTGACTTTGCGTGAACTGATTTACGACTTTGGCGGCGGCAGCAGAAGCGGTCGCCCGATCAAAGCGGTGCAAGTGGGCGGGCCACTGGGTGCCTATGTGCCACCCTCGCAATGGGATGTGCCACTGGATTACGAAGCCTACGCAGCTTTGGGCTTGGTGGTGGGACACGGCGGTATCGTCGTGCATGACGACACCGCCAACATGGCCAAGTTGGCGCGTTACGCCATGGAGTTTTGTGCCATCGAGAGTTGTGGCAAGTGCACACCTTGCCGCATCGGCTCTACAAGAGGTGTGGAAACGATCGACCGCATCGCAAATGCCCAAGACAAAGAGCAACAAGTGCATTTGCTGCGCGACCTGTGCGACACCATGGTGCATGGCAGCCTGTGCGCGATGGGCGGCATGACACCCTACCCTGTGCTTTCTGCACTCAACCATTACCCCGCAGATTTCGGTCTGCAAACCACCGAAGCCACTGCTTCTTAAGAAAGTCCACCATGTTGATGTACCTCAAACAAGAACGCGACCATGGCACCCCTGCACGCACCTCGGAAGAAACCGTCAGTTTGCGGATTGACGGCTATGAGGTGAACGTACCCAAAGGCACTTCGTTGATGCGTGCTGCGGTTGACGCGGGTATTCAAGTGCCCAAGTTATGCGCGACTGACAGCCTGGAACCTTTTGGCTCATGCCGTTTGTGTTTGGTGGAAATCGACGGACGCAAAGGTTATCCGGCCTCTTGCACCACACCTGCAGAAAACGGTATGGTGGTGCGCACACAAACGCCCAAGCTGCAAACCTTGCGCAAAGGCGTGATGGAGTTGTACATCTCCGACCATCCGCTGGACTGCTTGACCTGCAGCGCCAACGGCAACTGCGAATTGCAAGACATGGCCGGTGTCACTGGTTTGCGCAACGTGCGTTATGGCGTCGGCGAGCAAGCCGGCGCTCACCACTGCGACATGCAAAAGGACGAATCCAATCCTTATTTCACTTACGACCCGAGCAAATGTATTGTGTGCAACCGCTGTGTGCGGGCCTGCGAAGAAACGCAAGGCACGTTTGCGCTGACCATCTCCGGCAGAGGGTTTGAAAGCCGCGTGTCCCCCGGTCAAGACCAAGCGTTCATGGCAAGCGAATGCGTGTCATGTGGTGCCTGTGTCGAAGCTTGCCCGACCGCCACCTTGCAAGAAAAATCGGTGATTGAATTGGGGCAACCTGAACACAGCTTGATCACCACTTGCGCTTATTGCGGCGTGGGTTGCGGCTTCAAAGCCGAGATGAAGGGCAACACCGTGGTCCGCATGGTGCCATGGAAAGATGGCAAAGCCAATGAAGGCCATTCGTGTGTGAAAGGCCGTTTTGCATGGGGCTATGCCACACACCAAGACCGCATCACCAAACCCATGATTCGACAAAAAATCAGCGATCCTTGGCAAGAAGTCAGCTGGGACGAGGCCATCAACTACGCAGCTTCCGAGTTCAAGCGCATCCAAGCCAAGCACGGCAAAGACGCGGTTGGTGGCATCACCTCATCGCGCTGCACCAACGAAGAAACTTATCTGGTGCAAAAACTGGTTCGAGCCGCCTTCGGCACCAACAATGTCGACACCTGTGCTCGCGTTTGTCACTCACCAACAGGTTATGGTTTGGGGCAAACCTTCGGCACATCAGCCGGTACACAAACCTTCAAATCGGTGGAACATGCAGATGTGCTGTTGGTGATTGGTGCCAACCCCACAGATGCTCACCCGGTATTTGCTTCTCGCATGAAGCGTCGCCTGCGCGAAGGCGCCAAGCTGATCGTGGCCGATCCGCGCAAAATTGATTTGGTCAAAAGCCCGCATGTCAAAGCCCAACACCATTTGGCCTTGCGCCCGGGTACCAATGTGGCATTGATCAATTCACTCGCGCATGTGGTGGTCACCGAAGGCTTGGTGGCCAAGGACTATGTGGCGCAACGTTGTGATGACAAGAGCTTCAACGAATGGTGTGAATTTGTCGCCAAGCCCGAAAATTCGCCAGAGGCTTTTGAAAGCGTCACCGGCGTGCCAGCCGCTGAGGTGCGCGCTGCCGCCCGCATGTACGCGGCGGGTCCCAATTCGGCGATTTACTACGGACTGGGTGTGACGGAGCATTCACAAGGTTCCACCATGGTGATTGGCATTGCCAACTTGGCAATGGCATGCGGCATGGTCGGGCGCGAAGGTGTGGGCGTCAATCCCTTGCGTGGTCAAAACAATGTGCAAGGTGCGTGTGACATGGGCAGCTTCCCACACGAACTGCCGGGCTATCGCCATATTTCTGACACCACCACCCGCAGCTTGTTTGAGGGCGCTTGGGGCGTGTCAATCAATCCCGAGCCTGGTTTGCGCATTCCCAACATGTTTGATGCTGCCATGGATGGCACTTTCTTGGGCTTGTACTGCCAAGGCGAAGACATCGTGCAGTCAGACCCAGACACGCAACACGTGGCAGCTGCGCTGTCGGCGATGGAATGCATTGTGGTGCAAGATATTTTTCTGAATGAAACCGCCAAATATGCGCACGTGTTTTTGCCAGGCTCTTCTTTCCTTGAGAAAGACGGCACGTTCACCAACGCCGAACGGCGCATTTCTCGCGTGCGTCAAGCCATGCCGCCGTTGGCCGGATTGGCAGATTGGGAAGTCACTGTGAAACTGGCCAAAGCTTTGGGCTATGAAATGCACTACGCGCATCCGCAAGACATCATGAAAGAGATTGCGTCCTTGACCCCCAGCTTCGCCGGTGTCAGCTATGAAAAGATTGACCAGCACACCAGTTTGCAATGGCCTTGCAATGACACCACCGCCGATGCGGGCGTTGACATCATGCACACCAAGAGCTTTATGCGTGGTAAGGGCAAATTTTTTCCCACGCAGTATGTGGCTACGCCTGAGAAAGTCACCCGCAAATTTCCGCTGTTGCTCACCACGGGACGTATCTTGTCGCAGTACAACGTCGGGGCACAAACCCGCCGTACCGATAACAACCAGTGGCACGACGAAGACCTGCTGGATATCCACCCGCATGATGCCGAAGACCGTGGCATCAAAGACCATGACTGGGTGGGCATCGAAAGCCGCGCGGGACGCACCGTGCTGCGTGCGCGGGTGACCGAGGCCATGCAGCCTGGCGTGGTCTACACGACATTCCATTTCCCTGAATCCGGGGCCAATGTGATCACCACCGATGCGTCTGACTGGGCCACCAACTGCCCTGAATACAAAGTGACTGCGGTACAAGTAGTTGCTGTCAGCCAACCGTCTGAATGGCAACAAAACTACCAGCGGTTCAACAAAACCCAATTGGATTTGTTGGCCAAGGCACAAGCCGACAGTTTTGAGGTGGTCGGCAAGTGAACCTGGCGTTGGCCTCTGATGCCCAACTGGCTGACGAAGTGCCCGTGGCGTTGGTGTTCAACGGTATCAGCCATGCGGTCATGATGGCCACACCTTTGCACTTGGAAGATTTTGCGCTGGGGTTTGCATTGACAGAAGGCTTGGTGGACCATGCACAGCAGGTTTATGGTGTGGAAGTGCTTGAACATGCCATGGGCTTGGAAGTTCACATTGACATTGCCGCGCAATGTGAAACACGCTTGAAAGAACGCAGAAGACAAATGGCAGGTCGCACGGGCTGCGGACTGTGCGGCGCAGACAGTCTGGCACAGGTCAAACTCCAGTTGCCGCAAGCACCCAAGATATACGTGGAAGTGCCCGCCATGCAGCGTGCGCATGCAGGGTTGCGGGCCTTGCAACCCTTGAAACTTCAAACCGGAGCCACCCACGCCGCTGCGTGGGCTGATGCACTAGGCCATATTCAACTGGTTCGCGAAGATGTGGGGCGCCACAACGCTTTAGACAAACTCGTGGGGGCCATGTCAAAGGCTGGCACGCCAACAAACAACGGCTTTATTTGTATCACCAGCCGCGCCAGTTTTGAGATGGTGCAAAAGACCCTCAAAGCCGGTGCAGGTGCACTGACCGCTGTGTCTGCACCCACGCGGTTGGCTGTGCAGATTGCCCAAGCCCATCAACTCGCATTGGCAGGCCTGGTGCGTGGCGACAGCTTCACCGCGTACGCCGGTGCCGACCGATTCTCAAACACCTCTTTCCCACTCCAACCGGAGATGCAAACGCATGGATACCCATAACCTGGTCCATATGGCCAACCAAATTGGCCAATTTTTCTCGGCCTACCCTGATCAAAAAGAAGCCATGGATGGCATTGCCAACCATATTCGCAAATTCTGGGAACCCCGTATGCGATTGCAATTTTTTCAAGCCATGGACCAAGGTCAAACCGAAGAATTGTCAGCACTGGTCGACAAAGCTTTACGACTGCATCGCGCCCAATTAGAGCCAGCAGCTGCGCACTGACACCTGCGCGCTGTTGTAGTGCCCAGCCAAGGTGCTTAGCACCATGAATGGCAACTGAACCAGTGGAGCAATACATTCGACTCAACTGCGCACTGGCATGACATGTATCCACCGACAGTCCAAACGAACTGTCACCGACTGCCCCAGTTGGAGTTGCTGTCGATGGGCACCGGACAAGGTCAGTTGCAGCGGGCAGGGATGCAATGCTTGCAATTGCAAAGTCGCCAAAGAGATTTCACCCAAACTGCGCAAACCAGTGACTTGCGCATTTAGCAACACCGATTGCATGTCAGCCAAGTGGTCTTGCGCAGATGATGGATTGGCTTCCAAGCCATCGCTTTGGATCACCCATGTCACCGCTTGGCCGGCGGTCTTTAAGCGACCTTTGTCACTGACCACCAATGGCAAGCCAGAGCTGGCGTCAGCCGTTGGCAACCATTCCAACCACGCCAATCCTGGCGGCAACACATAGGGGCCACCTGCTCCCAGCCAGCGACCATGAAACCGATTGGGTATGCCCACCAAATCCGCCACACGTGCATTGCGAGGCGAGCGGTAAATATGCGCTGGCGTGCCTTCTTGCAGTACTTGGCCTGCATCCATCACCACCAGTTTGTCGGCCAATTGGCGAGCTTCGTTCAAATCATGTGTCACCAACACAATCGGCATTTGCAAATCACGTCGCAAATCTGCGATCAGTCCGTACAGGCCCCGCCGGCTCATTTGGTCTACCGCAGAAAATGGTTCATCCATCAACAACAATTTGGGCTCTCTGGCCAAAGCGCGGGCAAGTGCCACGCGTTGCTGTTGGCCGCCCGATAGCTGTGCGGGCTTGCGCTGTTGCTGCGCCTTGTTCAAACCCATTCTCTCCAGCCAGTCTTGCGACTGTTTCAACCGTATGTTTCTGGGCAAGTGCAGCATGGCCAACGCCACATTTTCCGTGGCGTTCATGTGGGGCATCAATGCATAGTTTTGAAATACCAAACCCACCTGGCGTTGTTGCGTACGCATGTGAATACCCAAGGATGTGTCACACCAAATTTCGCCACCGACACTCACCCGCGCCTGGGCTGGCTGCAATAACCCCGCCAACATACGCAACATGGATGTTTTTCCAGCGCCAGATGGGCCGACCAACGCCAACATTTGACCGCTAGAGCAAGTGAAATTGCCATGCAAAGGCATGGGCCATGTTTGAGAAATCTGCACTTGCAGAAGGTTTCCATCTACCTGTGTCATTGGCGTCTACCCAAACGAGCGGTGGCGAAAAATGACACGGCCACTGCAACCAAAGACAACATCAGTAGCAGTAATGACATGCGGTCTGCACTGACCAAATCAAAGGCTTGCACACGGTCATAAATAGAAATCGCCAACGTTCTGGTTTCACCCGGAATACTGCCACCGATCATCAACACCACCCCAAATTCACCCAGCGTGTGAACAAACGTCAGCACCATGGCGGACAATACCCCTGGCCAAGCCAATGGCAATTCAACACGCCAAAAAATTTGCCATGCATTCAAACCACTGACTGCGGCTGCTTCACCCAAATGACTTGGTATGGCTTCAAATGCCCGTTGTATAGGTTGTACAAGAAATGGGATATTGAAAATCACCGAAGCCAATACCAACCCAGAAAAATGAAAAGCCAGTTGAACACCAAATTGTTGCGACAACCATTGGCCCAAGGGTGACGCACCCCCCACAAACACCAAGAGGTAATAACCGAGCACCGTGGGTGGTAACACCAAAGGCAGAACCACCAATGCTTCAATCAGGTATTTGCCCTTGAAGTGGGTATAGGCCAGCCACCTAGCCAACCACATTCCCGCCGGTAACAGCAACAACAAAGTCACTGAAGCCAGTTGCAAAGATAAAACCAGTGCTTGCCAGTCGATGATGTACTCCCAGTGGTCAGGGCAACGTGAAACCGTAGCGCATCAACACAGTTTGCGCCGGTTTGCTGCCCAAAAAATCGTAGAAGAGTTGCGTGGCTGGAGTCGCAGTTTTGAGCAACACCATGCGCTGTATCAGCGGGTCATGCAGAGATGTATCAATCAAAGCAAACCGCCCTTTGCCTGTCAATGCAGGTGCAAGCGCCAGCGATTGGGCAATGATGCCCGCTTGTGCAGACCCAGAAACCGTGAACTGGGCGGCTTGTGAGATGTTTTCACCCATTACCAATTTTTTTTGTAGGCGATCCCACAAACCCGCTTGACGCAACGCCTGCTTGGCACGTTCACCGTAAGGAGCATGTTGGGGGTTGGCAATGGCAAATTTTTGTAGTCTGCCGTCCTCTAACGCAGCTGATAAATCCTTCAAGCTGCCATCCGCTTTCAATGCAGACCCATGCGGCACAAACAAACCAATGCGCCCCAGTGCATACACACGACCACGGTCTTTGGTTTTACCCGCTTCATGCAACTTGAACACCAAACTTTCATCCGCAGACATGAACAGGTCAAACGGCGCACCTTGCAATAGCTGCGCGGTGAATTGACCAGATGAACCAAACAGCAGCGTTACTGAATGGCCAGAATTTTTTTCGAACTGCGCTGCCAATTCTTCCAACGCAAATTTCAAATCGGAGGCTGCCGCCACGGTGATGGCTGCGGCAGGCTTGTTTTGTGCTTGGGCATGTATCACCATGCCAATACTTGCCACGATCACCAGAAAAAAATGAAAAATTGTTCGCTTCATGATTGAGTATTTTTTAGAAATTCAATTGGACACGTACAGACAGTACGTCCTCACGTGTAAATGTGTCACTGGCGTTGGTACTCAATACAGACACTGGGCGATCAAACCGGGTCACTGCATAGTTCATGTTGAAAGCCTTATTGAGATTGAGCCGCCACGCCCCGCTACCACCCTGTGCACATTGAAAATTCGAATGGGATTTGACACCAACAAAAGAACCGCTGTTGTATGTAGCTGTCCAGTTTTCTGCGGCCTTGCAACTGCTTGTTGACAGTCACTATGTTGTCCGCAGATGTGCCATGACTGCAGGAGGTCAGTTTGTCGCCGGCCACAGACGCTCTAAAAGTCACTCCCCTGGCGGGCGCTCCCAATGCCATGATTGCCAACAACTTGTTTGAACCCAATTGGTCACCTTTGGAACGCTCCATGGCGTCTGAATTGGCGTATCTGGTCATGGTCTCAACTGAAAAGGGTTGTCGAAATCGGCCAGAACGCCATTGCTAGCTGGGGTCGGTACCCAAAGTCATGAATCCCGTGTCCATCAAATTGGTCAGCCATGGATGCACTGTCCTTGTCACTGAAATATTGGGTTCCGTTGGACCCCACCAAATGCGCATCAAAATGTACCAACCCAGTGAGATTGACAACAACCGGCGTATCAACTGCCTCAGCATGTCCTGAACAAAGTATGCCTAGAATAGCCACACTTTTCCCGCCTGTATGACTGGTGACATACCTTGAAAACATGCTTGTCAAACCGTGTGGCCCCATCTTTTGCACGAATGCATTTTGTTGAAGTTGTATCGCTATTCTTTTTTGGAATAGCGAATGTACCATAAGCTTTTCTGACTGTGGCTGCTGCCAAAAAAACACTTCGCGTCTTCCAAGCTTTGGGGCATGCCATCACCGACAAACGCTTGCAAATACTGCGCAGCCTGTCTACTGCGGGCTCTATTTCCCAAGCGGCCAGGGATGCAGGCGTCAGCTACAAGGCGGCTTGGCAGGCCATAGATACGCTCAGCAATCTCTCTGGTGTGGCACTGGTAGAAAAGGCTGTGGGCGGTGCGGGCGGAGGCGGTGCGCGTTTAACGCCTGCAGGGCATCAGTTGTTAGATGCCGCCCAGCGCTTGGGTTCTGTGCGTAAGCAATTGATGGCCGATATTCAGCAACCCACATCTCAACATGCGGCCATGCCCAAAGCCACATTGGCGCTGTCTTTTCGCACCAGCATGCGCAACCAATTTCTGGCCCAAGTCACCCAACTTCGTGTTTCGGGTGGCTTGGCTTGGGTCACGGTACATCTGCCAGATGGCACACCCATGATCGCCAAAATCACCCGAGAAAGCGCACAATTGCTGGACTTGCAAGCTGGGGTTGAGGTCATGGTTTGGTGCAAGGCCACGGCGGTCAGCGTGACCAACCAAGCACCAATCACGCCATCCGCCAATGTTTTGTGCGGCAAAGTCAAGCGCAAATCCCGCAGCGAACCGGCTGAAATCAGTGTGCAAATCGGGGCCCACCTGAACCTGATTGGGTTTGCCGCTCACGCTGGTATCAAAACTGGGGATACGGCATATGCATTGTTTGAGGATTCCTCAGTGGTGCTGGCACTGGTGTGAGTTTTGCTAAAAAGGTTAAAGTCAAAGCGTTTAAACCGCCAACCGCATGGGAGTCAATATGCATTTCAACCCTAAACACATCCCTCTGATCGGTTTTTGGCTGTGTGCGCTGTCAATGCCGGTCTTTGCACAAGACAACACGGCAGGCAAATTACACCAACGGGCCAATGCCTCTATGTGCGCCAATTGCCATGGCACTGAAGGGCAAACCGTGAAAGATTCCAGCGTGCCGTCGATTGCCGGGTTACCCCGCGACTACCTGGTGCAACAAATGCAAGCCTTCAAAAACGGTACCCGGCCGGCCACCATCATGCACCAGATCAGCAAGGGCCTGAGTGAGGAACAAATTGCATCTATGGCTGAATATTTTGCGGCGCAACCCCGCTGAGGAACCGTCATGAAAAGAAGACAACTGCTGCAAACTTCATTGGCACTGGCCACCACACCTTCGCTGGTACTTTCACAGGTATGGGCAGCCAATGCGCCAGCCAAAGCCCAAGTGGTGGTGATCGGTGGCGGCTATGGTGGCGCCACAGCAGCCAAATATGTGCGCCTGTTTTCCAACTACAAAATCCATGTGGTGTTGATCGAACCTCAAAATCAGTTCATCTCTTGCCCCATGTCCAATTTGGTGATCGGTGGCAGCAAGTCCTTGTCAGACATCACCTCCGCCTACGATGCGCTGTCAGGCAAACACGGTGTGACGGTTGTCAGGGACAAAGCCTCTGCGATTGATCCTCAGACAAAAACCGTATCGCTGCAAAACGGCGCTCGCATCAGCTACGACAAATTGGTGCTTTCGCCGGGTGTGGATATGGTGTTTGACAGCATTGAAGGATTGCAAGCAGCCAACGCCAGTGGACATATCTTGCAAGCGTGGAAAGCTGGCCCCGAAACCGTCGCGTTGCGCAAGCAACTCGAAGCCATGCCTGATGGCGGTGTGTTCGCCATAACCGTTCCTGAAGCGCCTTATCGCTGCCCGCCCGGCCCTTACGAACGCGCCAGCCAAGTGGCGCATTACTTCAAGCAAGCCAAGCCCAAATCCAAAGTGTTGATCCTTGACGCCAACCCGGATGTCACGTCAAAAGCTGGTTTGTTCAAGAAATTTTGGAACGACAACTACAAAGACACCATTGAATACCGCCCCAACCACAAAGTCACTGCGGTTGATACACAAAGCATTCGCTTTGATGTGCAAGAACCTGTGCGTGCCGATGTGATGAATGTATTGCCAGAGATGCGTGCAGGTGCCATTGCCATGCAAACCGGTCTGGCAACCGCCAACAACCGCTGGTGCGGCATCCATTACCAAACCTTTGAATCGGTGGCGGCCAAAGACATTCACATACTGGGAGACGCTGTATTGGCCGCACCGGCCATGCCCAAATCTGCCCACATGGCCAACTCACACGCCAAGGTAGCCGCTGCGGCTATCGTGGCTCAACTCTCTGACCTAGACATACATCCCGCGCCATATTTGACCAACACCTGCTACAGCTATGTCAACGACAAAATGGTGGTTCATGTGGCATCGGTTCACCAATACAACCCAGCGGAAAAAACCTATAAAACGGTACCTGGTTCTGGAGGCTTGTCCAGCGAAGCCAATACTTTAGAAGGCACCTATGCGTGGAACTGGGCGCAAAACATTTGGGCAGACTCGCTGGGTTGAGATCAGGCCTGAAACGCCACTTTGCCGCCCACCAGCGCGGTTTTCACACGGGTAATTGGGGTCAGGTTCCAATTAATTACGTAATTGGAACCTGACCCCAATTACCCCTGGCTCTGGAGGCTTGTCCAGCGAAGCCAATACTTTAGAAGGCACCTATGCGTGGAGCTGGGCGCAAAACATTTGGGCAGACTCGTTGGGTTGAGATCAGGCCTGAAACGCCACTTTGCCGCCCACCAGCGTGGTTTTCACACGCGCGGGCATGTGACTGCCATTCATGTCAAACGCAAACGGGGTGTGCTTGCTTTGGCTGAGCAATTCATCCGGGGTGACTTGCCATTGTGCTGCCGGGTCGTAAATACAAATGTCTGCGGGAGAACCGACCTCTAGACGCCCCAATCCCTCGCCTGCCGCGCCCAACAAGGCCGCCGGCGCACTGGTCACCACTTGCAACGCACGCATCCAAGGGACGCCGCTTTGCTCGGCCCATTTCAACGTGGCACTGAGAAGCATTTCCAATGCCGTGGCGCCCGGTTGCGCTTGGGCAAAAGGCAAATCTTTGGCGTCGCCTTCTACCGGGGTATGGTCAGACACGAGAACATCGATCGTGCCATCGGCCAAACCTTCGCGCAATGCATCGCGATCGCGTTGCTGCCGCAAAGGGGGCGTCAGTCGAGCGCGTGTGTCAAAGTAACCAACATCGTTATCGGTGAAATGGATGTGGTGAATGCTGACATCGGCGGTGATCGCCAGACCTTCGGCTTTGGCTTGTCGCACCAACTCCACCCCTGCTGCGCTGGACAATCGGCACACATGCACTCTTGCACCCGTGCTGCGCATGGTGTCAATCAAGGTATGCAATGCTATGGTTTCTGCTGCCACTGGTACGCCACTCAATCCCAAGCGGGTTGCCAACGGACCACTGGCCGCCACCCCTTTGCCCAGAAATGCATCTTGTGGCCGCATCCACACCACATACCCATAAGTCGTGGCATATTGCATGGCGCGCTGCAAAGTTTGGGTTTGCGTCATGGCTTCTTCGGCTTGGGAAAACCCAACGCATCCCGCCAATGTCAACTCTGCCATGGCGGTCAGGCTTTCGCCAGACAAACCACGGGTCAAGGCACCCAACGGAAAAACCCGGGCCAGTTGCAAGCGCGCTGCACGAAATTGCAGCATTTCCACCAAGCCCGGTTCATCCAACACCGGTTGGGTATCGGGCGGGCAAACCACGCTGGTAACGCCTCCAGCCACTGCTGCGCTGAGCTCGGTCGACAACATGCCCTCATGCTCATGGCCGGGCTCGCCCAAGCGTGCGCAGGCATCAACCAAACCTGGCATGACCACCATGCCGCTGGCATCTATGGTTTGGTCAGGCAGAAATTGTCCGTGCGGTTGACCAACAGACAGCACATGGCCTTTTTGTATGGCGACATCTGTCTGCTGATGAAAACCGCTGGCCGGGTCAATCACCAAACCGTTTTGAATCAATATGTTCATGCGTCGTTCCCTGCCACGATAGACATCACTGCCATGCGCACGGCAATGCCGAAGGTGACTTGCGTGAGGATCACACTTTGCGGTCCATCGACCACTGCTGACTCGATTTCCACGCCTCGATTGATCGGGCCAGGGTGCATCACGATGGCATCGGGTTTGGCCAGTTGCATGCGGGCCTGGGTCAAACCAAAGCTTTTGAAATACTCTTGGCTGGAGGGAAGCAATGCACCGCTCATTCGCTCGTTTTGCAAACGCAGTGCAATCACCACATCGCAATCGCGAATACCTTGATCGATGTCGTGAAACACCTTAACGCCCAGTTGGGATAAGTCTGCAGGGACCAAAGTTTTGGGACCGACCACGCGAACTTCGGCGCATCCCAGGGTGGTCAATGCATGGATGTCTGAGCGAGCCACGCGCGAATGCAACACATCCCCCACAATGGCCACGCGCAAATTGGCAAAGTCTTTTTTGAAATGGCGAATGGTGTAGACATCGAGCAGGCCTTGGGTGGGGTGTGCATGTCTGCCATCGCCCGCATTGATGACATGCACATGGGGCGCTACATGTTCCGCGATCAAATACGGCGCGCCGGACTCGCTGTGTCGCACCACAAAAATATCCGCGGCCATGGCACTCAAATTGGCGATGGTGTCAAGCAAACTCTCACCCTTGCTGGCTGATGAACGCGCAATATCGAGGTTGAACACATCGGCACTCAGGCGTTTCGCTGCAATCTCAAAAGTGGTCCGGGTGCGTGTGCTGTTTTCAAAAAACAAATTGAACACCGACTTGCCGCGCAACAACGGAACTTTTTTGACTTCGCGGTCGTTGAGCGACACGAACTGGCTTGCGGTGTCGAGTATGTGTGTGAGTATGTCGCGCGACAAGCCCTCGGTAGACAGCAAATGGATCAACTCGCCATGGCGGTTGAGTTGCGGATTGCGTTTGTAAAGCATCAACGGTCCTCTACTGAAAATCCGAATTGACCTGCATCCTTGCGCATCAAGCGAAGACTTTGGTTGGCGGGCAAGGTCAACCGTGCGGCAGCGTAGTCGGCTTGTACTGGCAATTCGCGCCCACCGCGATCCACCAAAACAGCCAAATGGACCGCCGCAGGTCGGCCGTAGTCAAATAATTCGTTGACGACTGCGCGAATGGTTCTGCCCGTGAACAACACATCGTCAATTAACCAAATCACCGCGCCATCCACAGCAAATGGCAATCGCGTGGCGACGCTTTCAGACAAGCCGCGCTTGGCGTAATCGTCACGGTGCATGGATGAAGACACGACACCCAGCGGTGACGGCCGTTTCCAATCGGCTTGCAATTGCTCGGCCAACCAAGCACCGCCCGTGGTGATGCCCACCAAGTGCGCAGATTCACTCACTTGAGCGCGCAAATCTTTTTGCATTTGCGCGTACAAGGCTTGTGCGTCTATCGATAAATGTCCAGTGCTCATGGGTCGAGACTTCTTAAAAATTGGTCCAGAATGACGCAGGCGGAAGCCGCGTCGATGTCTTTGTCGCCACGGTGCTTGGCCTCCGTGGTGGAATAACGCTCGTCGATTTCAAACACAGGCAATGCAAAACGGGCTTTCAACTGCCTCGCAAATTTCTGTGCCAATAACGTGTTGTCGTGGACGGCGCCATCCGGGTGAAAAGGAATGCCCACCACCAGTGCATCGGGTTGCCAACGCTTGATATGTTGGGCAATCAGCGGCCAACGCGCATTGCCGCTGGCATGGACGGAGCCTTGGGGCTGCGCTTGACCCAGTAAACGCGATGCATATGCAACACCGGTGCGTTGTTGTCCGAAATCGAAAGCAAGAAAGGAATGCAAATGGGCATGGATCATCGGCTGCAAAGCCGTGTTCATGCGTGGCCCGCCTGCGGAGACAGCATCCAAGCCTGCAAACCGAGCAAGGCCAATGCGCTGTCATAACGGTGCTCGATAGGGGTATCGAAAATCACATGGTCGTCGGCTTCAACCGTGAGCCAGCTGTTTTCTGCCAGTTCAGATTCGAGCTGCCCTTGCGCCCAAGCCGCGTAGCCCAAAGTGATCAACACCCGCTTGGGGCCTGCGCCTGTGGACAAAGCTTCGAGCACATCTTTGGAGGTGGTCATCTCTAAACCGCCAGGAATGGCCAAGGTAGAGGCATAGGCTGGCTCGGGTTGTTGGTCGGTTTGCGTGCGTGACATGGGGTCATGCAACACGAAACCACGCTCGGTATGGACCGGGCCCCCTTGAAACACAGGGATTTCAATCAGATCAGGCCGCCCGAGTTGTAATTCAACTTTTTCAAACAAAGAGCGCATGCTCATGGGGCTGGGTTTGTTGATGATCAGCCCCAGAGCACCTCGCTCGCTGTGCTCACACATGTACACCACGCTGCGGGAAAAAGACTCGTCCATCAGACCGGGCATAGCGATCAGAAAATGGTGGGTCAGGTTGATAGGCGCAGAATCCATGGACATCTCTAGATTTTAAGGGTGAAGATGACAAACAGACATTTCACACATTTTGCGTCGGTATTGGTCTGGTTCCGGCGGGATTTGCGCTGGGACGACCACACCGCTTTGCACATGGCCTTGCAGCATGGCGACAAAGTTTTTGGTTGCTTCTTGTTTGACAGCGACATCTTGAAGGGATTGCCTGCCAAAGACCGGCGCGTATCGTTTATCCATGCGTCTATTTCAGAGCTGGACCAAAAGTGGCGAACCAGCGCGGGTCACCCCGATGCGGGTTTGATCACCAGACACGGACACGCTGCCACAGAGATTGTCCAACTCGCCAAGCAATTGGGCGTACAAGCGGTTTTCACACACCACGACGATGAACCTGCGGCGCTGTCACGCGATGCCCAAGTACTCGGCGAATTGGCCAATGCAGGCATTGCTTTTCATACGTTCAAAGACCATGTGGTGTTTGAACGCAGCGAAGTACTCACACAAAGCGGCACCGCCTATGGCGTGTTCACGCCCTACAAAAACGCATGGTTGAAAAAAATCACACCCGCAGACATGGTCGAGCGACACACCCGCCCCAAGCCGGGTCAACTCGCGCCGGTTCCACCGGCTCTGCGACAACCCATGCCCACCTTACCCCGCATGGGCTTTGAAGCGGTGGATTTGGCGTCTTTGCACATTCATCCCGGCAGCGACGCTGCACAAACTCTGGTCAAAGATTTCGCCAAACGCATGGCGCATTACGAGGACACGCGGAATTTTCCAGCCGTCAAAGGGCCGAGTTATTTGAGCGTGCATTTGCGCTTTGGCACGGTGTCTGTCCGTCAATTGGTTCGATTGGCATACCCATCTGCGATGGCTGGGGATGCGGGTGCACAGACCTGGTTGTCGGAGTTGATATGGCGCGATTTCTATCACCAAATCATGCACCACCATCCGCATGCGATGGCCCGTGCCTTCAAGCCAGAGTACGACGCGATTGAATGGGAAAAAGGCAAGCAGGCCAAGGGCTTGTTTCAGGCGTGGTGCGATGGCCAAACCGGTTATCCACTGGTGGACGCCGCCATGGCCCAAATCAACCAAACAGGCTATATGCACAACCGCTTGCGCATGGTGGTGGCGAGTTTTTTGGTGAAAGATTTGGGCATCGACTGGCGCTGGGGCGAGTCGTATTTCGCCTTGCATTTGAATGACTTCGATCTGGCGGCCAACAACGGTGGCTGGCAGTGGGCCAGTTCCAGCGGGTGCGATGCGCAGCCGTATTTCCGCATCTTCAACCCGATCAACCAGAGCGAAAAATTTGATCCGCAAGGTAAATTCATCAAACGCTATTTACCGCAGTTGGCCGGCTTGTCTGACAAAGACATACACGCGCCATGGTTGACCAAGCCTTTGGCGTTGCAAGCCGCCGGTATTGAATTGGGTAAACACTATCCACTGCCTGTGGTGGACCATGCCCATGCAAGGGCCAAAACCTTGTTGCGATATTCGGTGGTCAGCAAGAAAAAAACCGTTTAGATGGTGACCATTTCGAAGTCTTCTTTGCGGGCACCGCATTCAGGGCAAGTCCAGTTCATGGGAACTTGTTCCCAGGGTGTGCCAGGGGCAATACCTTCGTCGGGAGCACCGAGGGCTTCGTCGTAAATCCAGCCGCAAATCAAGCACATCCAAGTTTTGTTCACAGTGTCATTTCCAGTGGGTTGAAGGCCTATTGCCGCACCGAAGGCGTGGCATAGAATGAATCAAAGTATAGACGGCCATGAATCAACACATCACGCTCACAGACGAAGGCCAGACCCCCGAAATGGCGCATCCTTGTGCGCTGACTTTCAACAGCAACGACCCCAGCGGCGCGGGTGGTTTGACCGCAGATATTTTGGCCATGTCCTCGGTAGGAACCCATGTGTTGGCGATTTCCACAGGCAGTTATTTGCGCGATACCGCCGAAACGTTTGACCATGTGTCCATGGACGAAGATGCCGTGGACGATCAAGCAAGACATGTGTTGGAAGACATTTCGGTGCAAGTCATCAAAGTGGGTTTTTGTGGCACGCCAGAAATCCTGTCGGTGATTGCCGAGTTGTGTACCGATTACCCGGACGTGCCCGTGGTTGCCTACATGCCCAGTCTTTCTTGGTGGCAAGATGACCCGATCGAGGCTTACCAAGACGCGTTCATGGAGTTGCTGTTGCCTCAAACCACTTTGTTGGTGGGGAACCATTCCACGCTGTGGCGCTGGCTGTTGCCAGACTGGGGCAGCGAGCGCACGCCTACCGCACGCGATCTGGCCAAAGCGGCTGCCGAGAAAGGCGTGCCCTACACCTTGGTGACCGGCCTGCCCCAGGGCAATCAACATATCGAAAATGCCTTGGCTACCCCACTGTCGGTGATGGTGAGCGAAACCATCGAACGCTTCGATGCGGTTTTCACCGGTGCCGGCGACACATTGAGCGCAACGGTGGCGGGTTTGCTCGCCATGGGCGACGACCTCGAAGCCTCTGTGGCCGAAGCCTTTAGCTATTTGGACGGTGCCTTGGACGCGGGCTTTCGACCTGGCATGGGCCATGCGTTGGCAGACCGATTGTTTTGGGCACAAGCGCCCGATGATGCAGACGATGCGGATGAACGCACCAGCAACGAAGATTTTCTGCCTGGCCACGACACCCGCCATTGATTGTTCACTTCTACCTTGAAGACCTATGACTGATCACAACCAAACCCTGTTCGACCGCGCCCGCCAAGTCATACCCGGCGGCGTCAATTCACCGGTGCGTGCATTTCGTGCGGTCGGCGGCACACCACGTTTTGTCAAACGCGCACAAGGCGCGTATTTTTGGGACGCCAATGACAAGCGTTACATAGACTACATCGGCTCTTGGGGGCCCATGATTTTGGGTCATGGTCATCCCGCCGTTTTGCAAGCCGTTCAAAAAGCGGCATTGGATGGTTTTTCATTTGGTGCGCCAACTGAGCGGGAAATCCAATTGGTTGAGGCCTTGATCAAGCTCATGCCGTCTATGGACATGGTGCGATTGGTCAGTTCAGGCACCGAGGCCGGCATGAGTGCATTGCGGCTGGCAAGAGGCGCCACGGGTCGCAGCAAAATCATCAAGTTCGAAGGTTGTTACCACGGCCATGCGGACGCGCTGTTGGTCAAAGCCGGTTCCGGCTTGGCCACATTTGGCAACCCCACCAGCGCCGGTGTCCCGCCTGAAGTCGTGCAACACACCTTGGTGCTGGAGTACAACAACATCACCCAATTGGAAGAAGCATTTTCGTTGCATGGCAAAGAATTGGCTTGCGTGATGATCGAGCCGATTGCAGGCAACATGAATTTTGTGCGTGCCAGTGTGCCGTTCATGAAACGCTGCCGCGAACTCTGCACCCAGCACGGCGCGTTGCTGGTTTTTGACGAGGTGATGACCGGTTGTCGCGTGGCCTTAGGCAGCGCGCAAAGTGTGTATGCCAAATCCATTCCCGGGTTTGAACCTGATGTCACCGTGCTTGGCAAAGTCATCGGTGGCGGCATGCCGTTGGCTGCATTCGGTGGCAAACGCGCCGTCATGGAACAACTCGCGCCCTTGGGACCGGTGTACCAAGCCGGTACGCTCAGCGGCAATCCGGTGGCCACAGCTTGCGGCCTGGCCACTTTGCAAGAAATCAGTCGTCCTGGGTTTTTCGACAGCCTGTCTTCCAAAACCCGTTCGTTGGTCGATGGACTGACGCAGGCAGCACAAAAAGCTGGCGTCCCTTTCAGCGCCGATTGCGAAGGCGGCATGTTTGGCTTTTTCCTGTTGCCAGAATTGCCGCAAAACTACGCCAAGGTGATGACCAGCGACAGCCCGAAGTTCAACAAACTGTTTCATGGTTTGCTGGACCGTGGTGTGTACATCGCACCGGCGCTGTATGAAGCTGGCTTTGTCAGTGGCTCGCACACAGCGCAGGATATTGCTGACACAGTCACCGCAGCCGCTGAGGTTTTTGCCAGCCTCTGATTGGCTTTGAGTAATTGGGGTCAGATACCAATTAATTGGTATCTGACCCCAATTACCGATTAACTCTTCAATGCCTGAAATGCCTCACACCCGTGAACACCATCGCCACACCTCTTTCATTCGCAGCGTCAATCACTTCTTGATCGCGCATGGAACCGCCGGGTTGAATCACGCAAGCCGCACCCTCGTCCACCACCACATCTAGACCATCGCGGAACGGAAAAAACGCATCGCTGGCGACCACCGCGTTTTGCAACGACAAACCCGCATGACCGGCCTTGATCGCCGCGATACGCGCTGAATCCAAACGGCTCATCTGCCCTGCACCCACGCCCATGGTCATGCCGTCGGCGCAAAACACGATCGCGTTGCTCTTGACGTATTTGGCCACCGTCCATGCAAACAGCAAATCGTGCATTTGCGCAGGGCTGGGTTGCTTGGTGGTCACCACTTGCATGTCATTCAATGTCAAGCGATGGTTGTCTGCAGTTTGCATCAACAAACCCGAGCCCACGCGCTTGACATCCAGCAAGTTCAAACCCTTGTCCCAAGGCGTGGTGCCGCCGGGTGGCAAAGCAATTTGCAGCACGCGCACATTGGCTTTGGCTTGCAATTGCAAAAGCGCCTCACCCGTGAAAGAAGGAGCAATCAGGACTTCGACAAATTGCTGCGCCAGCGCTTGAACTGTGGGCAGATCAACCGGACAATTGAAGGCAATGATGCCGCCGAATGCCGATGTCGGGTCCGTTTTGTAGGCTTTGCTGTACGCAGCCAATGCGTCTTCGGCTATCGCCACACCGCATGGATTGGCATGTTTGACGATGACGCAAGCAGGTGTGTCAAAACTTTTGACGCATTCCCAAGCGGCATCAGCATCGGCGATGTTGTTGAATGAGAGTTCTTTGCCTTGCAATTGGCGAGCAGTGACCAATGAACCGGGTGCCGGGTCAGCGTCGCGGTAGAAGGCCGCCAGTTGGTGTGGGTTTTCGCCGTAGCGCAAGTCCTGCAATTTGACAAAACGGCCATTGGCTTGGGCTGGAAACAAACTGCGCTGTTCAGTGGCCAAATCGAGTGAAGACAAATAATCGCTGATCGCGCCGTCATAAATGCTGATGCGGTTGAACGCAGCCACCGCCAGTTTGAATCGCGTGCCCTCGCTCAAGCCCTGATGCTCGCGCCATTCATCTATGACCGACTGGTACTGCGAGGCATCGGTCAACACGGCCACATGCTTCCAGTTTTTGGCGGCGCTGCGCACCATGGCAGGTCCGCCAATGTCGATGTTTTCAATCGCGTCATCCAAGCTGCAGTCGGGCATGGCTACCGTGGCCTCGAAAGGGTACAGATTGACCACCAACACATCGATGGTGTCGATGCCGTTGTCTTGCAAGGCTTGCATGTGCTGCGGCACATCACGCCGCGCCAGCAAGCCGCCGTGCACTTTGGGGTGCAAGGTTTTCACGCGACCATCGAGCATTTCTGCAAACCCAGTGACCTCGGCCACTTCGCGCACAGGCAATCCCTGCGAACGCAATAACTCGGCTGTGCCTCCCGTGGATATCAGCTGCATGCCCAGGTCATGCAAGCCACGGGCAAGTTCAACAACACCGGTCTTGTCAGACACAGATATCAAGGCATTCATGAAATTACTTCCTATTTTGGGGACAAGACCGCATGCACAGCATCAAAGCAATTTGTGATCGGTGAGTTTTTTGCGCAAGGTGTTGCGGTTCAAACCGAGCCATGTGGCTGCGCGAGATTGGTTACCGTCGGCGTGCTTCATGACCACGTCAAGCAATGGTTTTTCCATCACCTGAATCATCATGTCGTGCAATTGATCGGGCTCTGCACCACGCAAGTCCTTGAAATACGTTTCAAGGCTGTGGCGAATCACCTCTTCAATTTGCTTCTTGCTCATGTGCTTGTCTCCAAAACGGATGTGTTTTCTAAGGGCTGTAAACGGTCTGACAACTGGGCCAAACCATCAAAATAATGGGCAACTACCCGCAACTGTTGGTCACAGTCGTCGATCGTATTCATGGTTTTTCGAAAGGCCAATGCACCAGGCAAGCCCTGCGTGTACCAAGCAATGTGTTTGCGTGCACTTCGCACCCCCAGATGCTTGCCGTACAAACTGTAGTGGTCTTGCAGATGCTGCAACAGCAAACGCTTGACCTCGGCCACCAATGGCGGAGCGAGCGAACTGCCGTGGTTGAGGTAGTGCGTGATCTCACGGAATATCCAAGGCCGCCCTTGGGCTGCACGTCCGATCATCACCGCATCAGCACCCGTGAGCGTCAATACCTGCTTGGCCTTTTGCGGTGAGTCGATGTCGCCATTGGCAACCACAGGTATGGTCAATGCGGCCTTCACCTGAGCAATCGTGTCGTACTCTGCAAAACCGCTGTAACCCTGCTCTCGGGTGCGTCCGTGCACCGTGACCATTTGCACGCCAGCCGATTCGGCTTGTTTGGCCAACGAAACCACATTGCGTTGGTCGGCGCGCCATCCTGTGCGCATCTTGAGTGTCACAGGCACTTCATAGGGCATGGCGGCATCCACCACAGCCTGCACGATTTGCATGGCCAGACTTTCGTCTTGCATCAATGCCGAACCCGCCCATTTGTTGCACACCTTTTTGGCGGGGCAACCCATGTTGATGTCGATGATTTGGGCGCCTCGCTCGATGTTGTGCACCGCTGCTTGGGCCATCATGTCCGCATCAGTGCCTGCGATTTGCACAGCGATCGGGCCAGATTCACCGTCATGGTTGGCGCGGCGTGAGGTTTTCAAACTGTCCCACAAGTCTTTGCGGGATGTGACCATTTCGCTCACTGCATAGGAGGCACCCAGTTGTTTGCACAACATGCGAAACGGTCTGTCGGTCACACCAGCCATGGGTGCCACAAACACGTTGTGTGCTAATTCGAATGAACCGATGCGCATGTTGAACAATGAAGTGTGCTTAAAAAGGAGGCACGATTCTAGCGGTGTGAAACGCATTTGTATGCGCTTTTTTTGATGTTTTTTTCTCTGAATATTTGTGCGTTTTGGTATTGGTTTTATTTGCACACGCAACAATTACACTGCCTCAGATGGAGAATTTTTTTCAATCCCTATTGACAAACCTATCGCAGCCCGAGTATGGCTTGATCGTTTTATTTTGCGCATCGCTGTTGGCAGCCACTTTGTTGCCATTGGGGTCAGAGCCAGTTCTGCTGGGTCTCATCACGTTGAACCCATCGCTGCTGTGGCCGGCATGGTGCGTGGCGACCTTGGGCAATACTTTAGGTGGTGCCGTGGGATGGTGGATGGGTCTGGGTGCTGACCATGTATGGTCCCGTCGCAGCAGCGCTGAGGGGCAAAAAGCGCATCATTTGCGTGCGATGCAGTGGTTGCAACGCATAGGGCCTGCCGCTTGTTTGGGTGCTTGGTTGCCTGTGATTGGCGATGCCTTGTGCGTGGTGGCTGGTTTTTTAAGACTGCCATTTTGGCCGTGCCTCTTTTTCATGGCGGTTGGCAAAGCAGTTCGCTATGGAGTGCTGTTGTTCGGCTGGCAATGGCTCAACGGTTAGAGATGAATCAACGCAGACACTCTCGCAAAATGTGTTCTTGTGGATTGCCCAAACTTCACGAACTGAATAAAAAGTTCATCACGTCACCGTCTTTGACCACATACTCTTTGCCTTCTGCACGCATTTTCCCAGCGTCCTTGGCGCCTTGCTCGCCTTTGTATTGAATGAAATCATTGAACGCAATGGTTTGAGCGCGTATGTAACCCTTTTCAAAATCGGTGTGAATGACCCCGGCCGCCTGCGGTCCAGTGTCTCCGACGCGAATGGTCCATGCACGAACTTCTTTGACCCCTGCCGTGAAATAAGTTTGCAAACCCAACAGCGAATAGGCCGAGCGGATCAAGCGGTTCAAGCCCGGCTCGGCTTGCCCCAGTTCTGCCAAAAACATGTCGCGGTCTTCATCGCTCATCTCGCTCATTTCGGCTTCGAGCTTGGCGCTGATGGCCACCACCGGGGCGAGCTGAGCCTGTGCAAATACAGCCAAGCGGTCTAGCAGCGGATTGTTTTCAAACCCGTCTTCGGCCACATTGGCAACAAACATGGCGGGCTTGGCGGTGATCAAAAAGAATTGCTTGAGCGCGAGTTTGTCTTCTTTGCTGAAGTCAATGGTTCTCACGGGTTTGGTGTCGTTCAATGCTGCTTGGCATTTCTCCAGAATGGTCACCAACTTGGCCGCTTCTTTGTCTCCTGAACGCGCGGTTTTTTGGTGGCGATGCAAGGCTTTTTCTACGCTGCTCAAATCTGCCAAACACAACTCGGTTTGAATGACCTCAATGTCAGAGATGGGATCCACCTTGCCCGCCACGTGAATCACGTTGTCGTCTTCAAAACACCGCACCACATTGACAATCGCATCGGTTTCACGAATATGCGCCAAAAATTGGTTGCCCAAACCCTCGCCTGTGCTGGCACCCGCGACCAGCCCAGCGATATCCACAAACTCCACAATGGCAGGCACCACGCGTTCAGGTTTGACAATCTCACTCAACTGCGCCAAACGTGGGTCAGGCACTTCAACCACACCCACATTCGGCTCAATGGTGCAAAACGGATAGTTTTCAGCCGCAATACCTGCTTTGGTCAAGGCATTGAACAGGGTGGATTTACCGACGTTGGGCAAGCCCACGATGCCGCATTTCAAACTCATGGCTGTTTCCTTGGAAAGCTCATGCACACGCTAGGGTTGTGCGCAAAGCCTGAAATTCTACGGGCAGGCAACTCCTACAATCGAAAACATGTCTTCTTCCTTTGATATTTGTATCCGCGGCAGCGGCGTGGTTGGCAGCACATTGGCACTTTTACTGGCACGACAACGCTTGCGAGTGGCATTGGTAGGTCAACCTGCACCGGCCACCGATGTCCGCGCATTTGCCCTCAACACCCACTCGCGCGAGGTGTTGTCTGACCTGCGTTGTTGGCCCCAACCACCCCATGCCACGGCGGTGCAATCCATGCAGGTGTGGGGAGACGCGGGAGGCCAAGTTCAATTTCAAGCGCCCTCTTTCAACGGTTTGACGCATATCGTTGATGTACCTGCGTTAGAGCACATGTTGACCGAAGCCATCCATTTTCAAACCGATATTCAACGTTTTGACTCACCACCCGAAGCCACGCTGACCGTGGTGTGCGAAGGACGCAGTAGCCAAACCCGCCAAGCGCTTGGTGTGACCTACGACGTCTTGCCCTACGCACAACATGCATTGGCTACCCGCGTGTTGTGCGACAAACCGCATCGGCAACAAGCATTGCAATGGTTTGCGCGTCACCGAGGTGAACTCGACATACTGGCGTTGCTGCCTTTGGGCGGTGATGCCGGACAAGAGGCTGCAGTGGTCTGGTCATTGCCTTCATCGCGAGCGTTGGCATATGAAAAATCATCGGCTGATGAAGTGTCTGAGGCGCTGACGCTGGCCAGCCAACATGTGTGGGGACCGTTGAAAGTCATAGCGCCCATGCAAATCTGGCCATTGCAATTGGCCCAAGCTTTGCAATGGAGTGGCCAGTTTGAAAACGGTCAATCATGGGTATTGGCGGGCGATGCAGCGCACACCATACACCCGCTAGCAGGCATGGGCCTGAACCTGGGTCTGGCCGATGTCAGCGAATTGGCCAATGTGCTCAGAGAGCGGGAATCCTCCGCCTACTGGCGTGCGTTGAACGATCCCTATTTTTTGCGCCGCTATGAGCGCGCCCGAAAAGCAGGTATGCAGTCCACTTGGCTGGCTTGCGACGGCTTACAGCGTTTGTTCAATCACCCCAACATCACCATCCAACAATTGCGCAATTGGGGTCTCAACAGCTTCAACCAGTTCAACACCCTTAAGCTTTGGACCATGCGCCAAGCCATGCATTAACCAACACAGGATCACCATGAACCAACCCATTTTTCGCCATGCTCTGTTTTTTTTCTACAGCCTTGCTGTGGGCTGCTTTTTCTCTGGGGCTGTATTTGCACAAGGGGAAGAGGCTCAAATTCGCAAAAATCTCAAAGAGCGCATGCCACAAATACAACCGATAGATGAAGTGCGACGCACGCCCATGCCGGGTTTGTTTGAATTGCGGGTCGATGGCAGCGACATTTATTACACCGATGCGAATGGCCATTTTTTATTGCAAGGCCAGTTGATTGACACCCGTAACCAGCGCAACTTGACCGAAGAACGGTTGCAAAAAATCACCGCCATCGATTTCAAAACATTGCCATTCAAAGATGCCATCAGTTGGGTCAAAGGCAATGGCGAAAGAAAACTGGCGATTTTTGAAGACCCAAATTGCGGCTATTGCAAGCGGTTTGAGCGTGATATCGCCAAACTGGACAACGTCACAGTGTATGTTTTCCTCTACCCCATACTTGGTAAAGATTCTTTGGATAAATCCAAATCCATATGGTGCGCCAAAGACCCCGCCAAATCTTGGCAAGACTGGATGCTGCGTGACCTGACACCTGCCAACGCAAGTTGTGACACGGCCAGTCTGAAACGCAATGTGGAATACGGCCAAAAGATGAAAATCACAGGCACCCCCACCACATTGCTACCTGACGGCACCCGCATTCCTGGGGCGGTCGAACTGGCGCAACTCGAAAAATTGCTGGCTAAGCCATGAGTGAACACAACACGCCCATTCACTATCAGGTGAGCGTGCGCAATCTCCATGCGCACCAATGGGAAGTGGTGTTGAGTTTGCAACAACCGAACGCCGTACAACTGTTACAACTGCCCGTGTGGATCCCGGGCAGCTACATGGTGCGTGAATTTTCCAAGCAACTGAGCGACATAACAGCCATGCAAAATGGCACAGCCTGTGTCCTCGAACAAACCGCCAAAGCCACTTGGCAAGTAGATACAGATCCATCGCTTCCCTTGCAGGTGCGCTACACCGTCCACGCCTACGACGCATCGGTGCGTACGGCTTGGCTCGATGCGCTGCGCGGTTTTTTCAACCCGACCAGTGTGTGTTTGATCGCGGTAGGACATGAAGCGCAACCACACGCCATAGAGATAGTGCAGCCTGAGGCTTGCCCGCATTGGCGATTAGCAACGGCATTGCAACCGGTCAAAACCCATGCCAAGGGATTTGGCTTGTACCAAGCGGCTAACTATGACGAACTGGCTGATTCGCCCGTTGAAATGGCTGACTTTTGGGCGGGTGAATTTGTCGCCAAAGGTGTGCCCCACCGGGTTGTGGTCACCGGTACTGCACCATCGTTTGATGGTGTGCGCTTGCTGGCAGACATGCAAAAAATTGCCGAGACCGAAATTCGGTTTTGGCACGGTGCGGGAAAACCTCCACACGACCGCTATGTGTTTTTGATCAACGCAGTGGCGGACGGTTATGGCGGTTTAGAGCATTCGCACAGCACCGCATTGATGTGTAAACGCGACGACCTGCCACGCACTGACCAAATAGCACTGAGCGATGGCTACATCAGTTTGCTGGGTTTGATCAGCCACGAATATTTCCACACTTGGAACGTCAAACGCTTGCGACCTGCAACGTTCACTCATTACGACTACACGCAAGAAAATTACACCTCCCTTTTATGGTTCTTTGAAGGCTTCACCAGTTATTACGACGATCTGTTGTTGTGCCGCGCTGAATTGATTTCTCCGGCGGTGTATTTGAAATTGCTTGGCAAAACCCTCAACGGTGTGCTGCAAACGCCTGGGCGACAGGTTCACAGCGTAGCCCAAGCCAGTTTTGAAGCTTGGACCAAGTTGTACCGACCCGATGCGAACAGTCCCAACTTGTCCATCAGTTACTACGCCAAAGGGGCTTTGGTGGGTTTGTGTTTAGATTTGACGTTGCGAAAAACCGGGCACAACTTGGACCAACTGATGCGGCACTTGTGGCAGCACTGCAAAGCTGGCCCGATGAATGAGAACGATGTGTTGAATGCACTCAAGGCATTGACCGGCCGCAGTTGGCATCGCGAGATCAAGGCATGGGTTCACGGCACGGCTGAATTGCCGTTGCGCGAATTGCTCCTTGCGCAAGGCGTCGACATCATCGAAGAAAACAGCCCGCTGGCGCAACAACTGGGTTTGCGGGTACAAGAAAACCATGCGGTGCAAATTCAAACCGTGCTCAACGGCAGCGCTGCTGAAATGGCAGGGTTCGCTCCGGGGGATGAATGGTTGGGCGTGGCGATCGCCGGCAACCGCCGTAGGCCTGCCAGTGCATGGCGGATCAGACGCATGGACCAATTACCCAGCCTGCTGGGCAAACACAAAAGCTTCACGGCTTTGATTTCTCGAGATGGCAGATTGCTGCAACTGCCGCTTCGAATGCCCACCCAGTCTGTCAAACAGTGGCGTTTGGGCATTGCACAAGCCCATAAGGTCGGGCAATGGTTGTCAGGAAAACAGCCTTGACCAACGGTCAGAGTTTTCGCAAGTCCACCACGCGCTTGGCCTTGCCTTGGCTGCGCTCTATGCTGCCCTCGGCACACAATTCCACCGACAAACTGCTGCCTATATAGGCCTTGGCATCATGCACCAACGCTTGTGCAGCGGCCGTGGCCTGGCTTGCGTCTGGCGCCAGACCCGCGCGTGTTTCTACTCTAACGGTCAAGTTGTCCAAGGGGCCGGCACGTGTCAACACACATTGGTAATGCGCGCTCAATGCAGGTTGGCGCAAGATCAATTCTTCAATTTGCGAAGGAAACACATTGACACCTCGAACAATCATCATGTCGTCACTGCGGCCAGTGATTTTTTCAATGCGTCGCATGGTGCGTGCTGTGCCTGGCAGCAAGCGGGTGAGATCACGGGTTCGGTAACGGATGATGGGCATGGCTTCTTTGGTGAGACTGGTGAACACCAACTCACCCCATTCACCGTCTGCCACTGGCGCACCTGTCTCGGGGTCGATGATTTCGGGGTAGAAATGGTCTTCCCAAACCGTCGGACCGTCCTTGGTCTCTACACACTCGCTGGCGACACCCGGGCCAATCACCTCTGATAAACCGTAAATATCCACGGCATCTATACCCATGCGTTTTTCTATATTGGTGCGCATGTCGTTGGTCCAAGGTTCTGCGCCAAAAATTCCCAAACGCAAACTGACCTCATGCGCGGGTATGCCTTGCCGTTCAAATTCATCGGCCAACGCCAGCATGTAGCTGGGAGTGACCATGATGATGTCGGGTTGGAAATCATGAATCAACTGCACTTGCCTCTCGGTTTGCCCGCCGCCAAAAGGCACCACCGTGAGCCCCAATTTTTCTGCGCCGTAATGCGCGCCCAACCCGCCGGTGAACAAGCCATAGCCATAACTGATATGCACTGTGTCGCCCGGACGGGCACCAGCAGCACGGATACTTCTCGCCACACATTGCGACCACATGTCAATATCGTTCAAGGTGTAGCCCACCACCGTAGGCTTGCCAGTGGTACCGCTTGAAGCATGAATCCGCGCGAGTTGTTCGCGCGGAACTGCGAACATGCCAAAGGGATAACTGTCGCGCAAATCTGCTTTGGTGGTGAAAGGGAAACGGGCCAAATCCGACAAGCTGCGGCAATCAGAAGGATGCACACCTGCGGCATCAAACTTGGCCTGATAAACAGAAGAATGTGTATAGGCGTGCATCAAGGTAGAACGCAAACGCTGCAGTTGCAAAGCACGCAATTCATCCATGCTGGCTGTTTCAATCGGCTCTAGATGAAATGTTTTGTTCATGGCGATACCACTTGTCCGGCGATTTGCGCGCTTTTCCCTCTGAACAAGGCAATCACTTCGTCATGTTGATTGCGAACAGTCATGTCGTACACCCCATGGCGACCGCTCAGTACTTGCTCTTGGCCAGTGCAAGTCAGTACATCGTCTAATTTCGCGGGCTTTAAAAATTCGATGCTGGCCGCTGCCGCGACCGCATTGTGGTTGTGGCTGTTGCAAGCAAATGCAAAAGTGGAATCTGCCAAGGTAAAAATGAATCCACCATGGCAGATGCCATGGCCATTCAAATGCAAAGAGCGCACTTGCATACGCATACGCGCATGACCTGGCGCACACTGCAATAACTCCATACCCATGGTGTCTTTGGAAGCCACGTCGGCGGCAAACATGGTGCTGCCCACCAACTCGGCCAATGACTCAGCGCTTTGCGGTGAAGACATGGCTCACTGCCCCGTGAATTGCGCAGGACGTTTTTGTAAAAAAGCAGTCACGCCTTCGATGTAGTCATGGGTTCTGCCCAGCGCAGATTGGGTGTCTCTTTCCACATCGAGCTGCTGGTTCAAACTGCGGGCACCTGCTTCACGCAACAACGCACGTGTAGCGACCAACGCTTTGGTGGGCATGGCCGCGAGTCGTGTGGCCATTTCCATCGACGCAGCCACACAATCGTCGGCCACATCCCAAATCATTCCCCATTCTTTGGCTTGGGCTGCTGGCAATTTATCGCCTGTCATGGCCAATGCCATGGCGCGGGCCAAGCCCAAACGCTCGACCAAAAACCAACTGCTGCCGGCGTCTGGTATCAAACCGATTTTGCTGAAGGCTTGGATGAAGCTGGCCGTCGGCGCGGCAATGGCGATGTCACAGGTCATCACCAACGAAGCGCCCGCACCAGCGGCCACCCCATTCACAGCAGCAACAGTGGGCATGCGCAATTGCTGCAATCGGCGTGTGGTGGGATTGAAGGCCTGATCGATCACAGGTCCAGGGTCAGCACGCTCGACCAAACGGGGGCCCTCAGCAAAATCGAATTCAGCCAAATCTGCGCCAGCACAAAAACCCCTGCCTGCACCGGTGATCACCAAGGCGCGAATATGGGCATCTGCTTCTGCCGCATCCAAGGCCGCCCATAAATCGTGATGCATGCGGCGGGTAAAACTGTTGAGCGCCTGCGGCCGGTTCAACGTGAGCTTTGCCACGCTGCCAAACGCTTCATATAAAACCGTGTTTTCACTCATGTCTGACTCCTTTAGGGGTAATTTAACACCGCACTTAGAAATCCATCCTTGGTTATAGTTGCCCGCATCGTTGAGACTGATTGATTGGGGTTTTCCATGACATATGAATTCATTCACACACACACCGAGGCGGACAAAGTGGGGATCATCACCCTCAACCGCCCCAAACAATTGAATGCATTGAGCCCGGACTTGATGGTGGAACTGGGTGACGCACTTCTTTCAATGGATGCCAACGACAGCATTGGCTGCATCATCATCACAGGCAGCGAAAAAGCATTCGCAGCGGGCGCAGACATTGGTGCCATGGCCACTTATACCTTTGCCGATGTTTACAAAAACGACTACATCACCAAGCATTGGGAAACCATACGCACTGTTCGCAAGCCAGTCATCGCGGCAGTCAGCGGGTTTGCCTTGGGTGGTGGTTGCGAACTCGCCATGATGTGCGACTTCATCATTGCAGCCGATAACGCCCGTTTTGGTCAACCCGAAATCAAACTCGGCATCATTCCAGGCGCAGGCGGCACACAGCGTTTGCCACGTGCCGTGGGCAAATCTAAAGCGATGGATTTGGTGCTGACAGGCCGCATGATGAATGCCGACGAGGCCGAACGCGCTGGCTTGGTCAGTCGCGTGGTTGCCTTGGACAAATTGATGGAAGAAACCCTGGCAGCTGCGCTGGCTATTTGCAATTACTCCCAAATAGCGGTCATGGCTGCGAAAGAATCCGTGAATCGTTCATTTGAAAGCGGTCTGAGTGACGGCGTGATGTTTGAGCGCCGAATTTTTCATGCCTTGTTTGCCACGCAAGACCAAAAAGAAGGCATGGATGCGTTTGTCAACAAGCGTGCTGCCCACTTCAAGCACCTTTAATTCGGTTCACAGGATCCAACCATGTCAGCTTCACTCAACGATCAACCTACAGCTCCAAAAAACAACCACTGGGTTTTGAAGTCATTGGCTGCTGTGGTGGCAGTGTTGGTAGCTTTATTCTTTTTTGGACCCGTCAATGAATTTGGACCTGACACACCCACGGCCAGACAAGCGCCTCCCACTGCTTTGGCAGATTTAGAGCCGTGGTTACAAACCAGCGAATCGAAATTCGAGGGGTTGCGCCCCGGCACAGCCAAGGGTGTGGTGTGGGCCTCTGCCGACAAACAACAAACCCCTTGGTCGGTGGTTTACATACACGGGTTCTCTGCCACTCGATTGGAAACGGCACCACTGGCAGACCAAGTCGCCAAAGCACTCGGGGCGAATCTGTTTTACACACGTTTGAGTGGCCATGGTTTGCCAGGACAAGCCATGGGTGAGGTTTCTGCACAAGACTGGATGGCTGACACATTGGAAGCCGTTCAAATTGGAAAAAGCTTGGGGAACAAAGTGCTGGTCATCAGTTGTTCAACCGGTTCTACCTTGTCAACATGGCTTGGCACCACGCCACAAGCCGCTGATGTCTCCGCGTTTGTGTTTATCTCTCCCAACTTTGGTTTGAAAAACAAAATGTCCGAGTTGATCAACGGTCACTGGGGTCAATACATTGCAACCGCCGTATCAGGTGACACGATTCGCTATGAACAAACCGATCCGCGTGAAGTGGTGGCATGGACTGGCTCATACCCTACAAAAGCCCTGTTTCCCATGATGGCACTGGTGAAAAAAGTCAGGGAAAGTGATTTGTCGCGGTTTCAAACTCCCGTGTTTGTGCTCTACAGCGCAGCCGATCAAACCGTTGATCCTGAACACATCAAAACCGCCTTTGCTCGGATGGGCTCAAAACAAAAATCAATCGATGCGGTGACATACAGCCAAAGCAAAGGCCAGCATGTACTTGCGGGTGATATTCGGGATCCTGAATCGGTAGCACCCATGGCGACATCCATCGTCCAATGGACTACATCTCTGGACATTCCATGACAGCTTTAACTCCACATGTGTTGATTGCAGGTGCTGGCCCCGTGGGCATGATGAGTGCGCTGGCTTTGGGCCGCGCAGGTATCCACGTGACGTTGTATGAAGCGTCCTCCAGTTTGAGCCGTGATTTGCGTGCGTCGACTTTTCACCCCCCCACACTGGATATGCTGGCCCAGTATGGACTGACGGCTGCATTGGTGGAACAAGGGTTGGTGGCTCGCTTCACACAACAACGCGACCGCACACAAGGCGTGATTGCCGAATTTGATTTGTCGCAGCTGGCAGGGCTCACTGATCATCCGTTTCGGCTGCAATGCGAACAATGGAAATTGACCGATCTGATCATGGCGCAATTGGCGCAGATGCCGCATGTGTCGGTGGTGTTCAACAGCCGCATTGAAAGTGTTTCGCAAACTTCTGACAGCGTATCTGTACAAACCCAGCAAGAGGACGGGCGTCACAGTGTGCAAGCCGATTATTTGATTGGTGCGGATGGCGCATGGAGTGCGGTTCGCACACAACTGGGCATTGCCTTCGAAGGCTACACCTATCCTGAAAGATTTTTGGTGGTGTCCACGCCCTTTGAATTTGCAGACCACATGCCCCAACTGTCGTATGTCAACTATTGCTCTGATCCTCAAGAATGGTGCGTATTGCTTCGGGTACCCACCTTGTGGCGCGTATTGTTTCCAACCAAAGAAGACGAAACCGATGACCAAGTGTTAACTGATGCATCGATACAAGCCCGTTTGCATCGCTTGTTGCCTCAGCCACAAAACTACACATTGGTTCACCGCACGCTCTACAAAGTACACCAACGTGTGGCACAGAAATTCCGCGCTGGGCGCGTGTTTCTGGCGGGTGACGCGGCGCATATCAACAATCCACTGGGCGGCATGGGCATGAACGGTGGCGTGCACGATGCCATGAACCTGTGCGAAAAATTGTTGGGCGTCATGCAACACGGTGCGCCCGAAAGCAGCTTGGATTTGTATGAGAAACAGCGCCGCACCATCGCCATCGAATACATCAACGCCAGCACTGCACGCAATAAAAAAGAAATTGAAGAGCGCGACCCTGTGCTGCGGCAAAAAAACCATGATGAGTTGCGTGCGCTTGCCGCTGACCCTGCCAGCAGCTTGGCATACCTGCGAAAGACTTCCATGATTGATGCGCTAGAACGCGCCAAGGCTTTGACATGATCGACAAAGGCATCTCCCAAATCAGCCATGCGCAAAGACGACAACTGCTGCGCGACCGCCTGACCAAAGGGCGACTGGTGGTGGCCCCCGGTGTGTTTGAAATGGTGTCCGCCAAAATTGCAGACCGCATGGGTTTTGAGGCCTTGTACATGACCGGTTATGGCACGGTGGCGTCTTACCTGGGATTGCCGGATGCGGGTTTGGCCACTTACACAGACATGGTCAACCGGGTTTCACAATTCACCCGCATCACGCAAACCCCCTTCATTTGCGACGGTGACACCGGCTATGGCGGATTGTTGAATGTGATGCACACCGTACGCGGCTACGAGGCCGCAGGGGCATGTGCTATTCAACTGGAAGACCAAGAGTTCCCCAAAAAATGCGGCCACATGTTGGGCAGACGCGTGATACCCACGCAAGACATGGTGGAGAAAATTCGTGTGGCTGTGCAAACCAGAGAAGACCGCAATTTCCAAATCATTGCGCGAACCGATGCTCGCACCACGCTGGGTTTAGACGAAGCATTGCGCCGCGCCGAAAGCTACGCGCGTGCCGGAGCTGATGTGCTGTTTGTGGAAAGCCCAGAATCCGTGCAGGAGATGGAAAAAATCGCACAAACTTTTGATTTGCCATTGGTGGCTAATATGGTCGAAGGCGGCCGAACCCCTGTGCTGACATTTGAGCAACTTCAATCCATCGGCTATGGACTGGCTATCTTTCCTGCAACCGCTTTCCTTGCCGCAGGTGCTGCCATGCAAAGTGTTTACCAAACACTGTTGACCGACAAATCCAGCACCCAAGTGACACAGCCTCTGTACGACTTTCAGGCCTTCTCCACATTGATGGGGTTTGATTGGGTAAGCCAGTTCGACCAGCAATTCAAAACCACCGATACATGAGCACGCAGCGCGACGACATTTATCGCCAACAAGGTTTGGGTGGTACCTCTGGCATGGGGCGTCGGTGTGGTCTGATCCTGATAGATTTTGTCAACGGATTTGTGGATGCTCATCAACTGGGCGGACCGCATATTGAAGCTGCAGCCCATGCCAGCGTGGCGCTGCTTCATGCATTTCGACAGCTTCATCTGCCCGTTGCGCACACCCGCGTCGTGTTTGCAGAAGACGGCTCTGATACCAATGTGTTTGCACAACGCATCAAACCTTTACAACAACTGACTGAGCATGCGCACAGCTCACAAATCGTCAACCACTTGCAACCTATCTCAGGTGAATTGGTGGTGCGCAAACAAACCGCATCGGCTTTTTTCGATACACCCTTAGCTGCTTGGTTGCGTTTGCATGCAGTAGACACCGCAGTGGTGGCGGGTTGCACCACCAGCGGTTGTGTACGCGCTACGGTGGTTGATGCCATGCAACACAACTTTCGCACCATCGTCGTCAGCGACTGTGTGGGCGACAGAGCCATTGAACCCCATGAAGCCAATATGTTTGACATGCAACAAAAATACGCGGATGTGATGGCGCGCGATGCATTGATCACATCACTTTTGGCAGCAGAAAAAGGCCGCACACATGACTGACCATTTGGCTTATCGAAAAAAATTTGGAACGCTGGGGCCATCGACCAACACGGTGGTGCAACCCGACTTTGACGACTTGCGACCTGCAGGTGTGACCAACCACTACAGCCGTATCGCCATCCCCAATGACCCGGTGACCGATGACGCCAGTTTCTTGCGTTTGGTTGAGAACATCAATTTGGCCACTCTGGATGCGGTCGATATTTTGCGTTCATGCGAAATGGATTATTTGGTCATGGGCATGTCAGCCGCCACTTTTTGGAACGGCAGAAGCGGTGCAGAGAAGTATTTGCAAATGATGACCGAGCGAGCAGGTGTGGGCGTGTCTTGCGGATCGTTTGCGACCGAAGCGGCCCTCAACACGCTCAAAGCCAAGCGCATTGCTTTCATGTCACCGTATTTCGAGGTGGCCAACGAACAGGTCAAACGGTTTTACCAAGACTGTGGCTTCACGGTGGTTCGTGATGTTTGTTTGAAGCGCCCGAGTCCTGTACAAATCGCACACACCACAGACGCCATGTGCAGACAAGCCATCAAAGACATCGACGGCGATGATGTGGATGCGATTGTTCAGGTCGGCACCAACTTATCAATGATTCGATTGGCCGCAGCTGCAGAACTCTTTTTAGGTAAGCCCGTGATTGCCATCAATACCGCCACTTACTGGCATGCGCTCAGAGCCTGCGGCATTCAAGACAAACGAAGTGGCTTTGGCAGTTTGCTAGAACACCATTGAAACAAGGAAATGACATGTCACTTCAACGATTGATCTTTTGGATATCTTGCGTCACCCTGGCTTGCACATCGGCGTTTGTAGGTGCACAAACATTTCCCAACAAACCCATCAAATTGGTGATTCCTGCGACCACTGGCACGTCTGACGTGATTGCCCGCGCACTGGCACCGCGCCTTGCGAGCGTCTTGGGTCAAAGCGTGGTGGTTGAGCAAATGCCTGGGGCAGGTACCAATATTGGCAACAACTTTGTCGCGAAATCTGCGCCAGACGGTTACACCTTGTTGATCAATGGCCTGCCGTTGGTGACCAACTTGGCTTTGTATTCACAATTGCCCTACAACCCTGTGACCGATCTGGTGCCCGTCATCGGTTTGGCTGAAGTCAACAACGTGATCACAGTTCACCCCTCTTTGGGTGTGCAGTCGTTGAAAGAATTGGTGCAACTGGCCAAGTCCAAACCGGGGCAATTGAATTACGGATCTCCGGGCGCGGGCAGCTCAGGGCATTTGTCAGCAGAGATGCTGGGGTTCAAGACCGGGGCACAAATGGTGCATTTCCCTTACAAAGGCAATTCTCAAGCCACCATGGATTTGTTGCGTGGTGAATTGCAAGTCGGTTTCATGAACCTGCCCATGGCCTTGCCCCAAGTCAAAGCAGGCAAACTCAAAGCCTTGGCAGTCACGGGTGCCAAGCGCTCCAATTTATTGCCAGATGTACCTACGGTTGCCGAAGCCCTTGGCATGCCAGACTTTGAACTGACCGCTTGGTTTGTGATCATGGCACCTGCCAAAACACCGGCTCCAGTCATTAACCTATTGAACAAAGAGATCGACAAAATTTTGAAAGACCCAGATTTTGTGCAAAAAATTCACAACGCCGGTGCAGAAGTTATCGGCGGCAGTGCGGCTTCGTTTGAGACGCGCATGAAAAAAGACACTGTGCGATTGAGCGAACTCATCAAACTGGCTGGCACCAAGGCGGAACCATGAGCGCTCCCCCCATCGTCAGCACCATGATGCCGGTGCATTTGTCTTTGAACCATTTTTTAGAACGCGCGGGTTTGCTGTTTGCCACACAAGAAGTCATTTCTAGGCGACCTGATAAAAGTTACACACACCACACTTTCGGGGACATATACCAACGTACCCGCCAATTGGCACAAGCATTGACGCAGTTGGGACTCCAAAAAGGGGACCGAGTAGCGACCTTGTGCTGGAACCACCATGTGCATTTGGAATGTTATTTCGGCATACCTGCAGCCGGTGGCGTGATGCACACCTTGAATTTGCGTTTATCCGCCGATGAAATCGCATGGATAGCCAACGACGCCCAAGACCGTTTTTTGGTGGTTGACGATGTGTTGCTGCCGTTGCTGCACCAATTCAAAGACCATTGCCATTTCGAAAAAATCATCGTGGTGCCGTTCACCGGGCAACCGTATGACGGTCCTGAGTTGGACTATGAAATCTTGCTTGCGCAAGCAGACGCCACACATTTTCAATACGCTAAACACCATGAAGACGACCCGGTGTCCATGTGCTACACCTCGGGAACCACCGGTAAACCCAAAGGCGTGGTGTATTCACACCGTTCCACTGTTCTTCACACTTTGGTCGGTTGCCTAGGCGATTTTTGGTCACTGAAAAGTACCGATGTGGCGTTTCCCGTGACCCCCATGTTTCATGCCAACAGCTGGGGCATTCCTTATGGCGCCATGATGATGGGCGCCAAACTGGTGTTTCCCGGGCCGCATCTGCACCCGGAAGATTTGCTCGACTGCATGCAATACGCACCACCGACCTTGGCGCTGGGTGTGCCCACCATTTGGATGGGCTTGATTCAAACCTATGAAGCTGCTTTGCACTCGCAACCCAACCGCTGGAAATTGCCACTAGGCATGCGCAGTCTGGTGGGCGGTGCGGCTGTCCCGCAAGCATTGATCAAAGCCTTTGATAAGCACGGTATCTGGATCATGCAAGGCTGGGGCATGACAGAAACATCGCCGTTGTGCACGGTGTCCTACACCAAAGCAGAATTCGCCAACGCATCTGAAGAAGAAAAGTACAAACGCGCTGCCATGGCCGGTGTCCCAGTACCCCTGGTTGACCTGCGTATTCGCGATGACAACGGCGACAATGCCGATTGGGATGGCCAACAAGTGGGCGAGATTCAAGTCAGTGGACCATTCATCACCGGCAGTTATCACCAAGTACCCATACAAGAAGACAAGTTCACAGACGATGGCTGGCTTCGCACAGGCGATGTCGCCAGTGTTGATGCGGCAGGTTTTGTGCGTATCACTGACCGAACCAAAGACCTGATCAAGTCTGGCGGTGAATGGATCAGTTCGGTCGACCTGGAAAATGCATTGATGGCACATGCATCCATTGCCGAAGCCGCCGTGATTGCCATTCCCGATGCCAAATGGAGTGAGCGGCCACTAGCTTGTGTGGTCCTAAAGCCTGGCGCATCCCTGGACGCACAGGCACTGGGCAACCATCTGCAACAAATGGGGTTTGCCAAATGGCAATTGCCAGATCGCTATGAATTGCTTTCGCAAATCCCCCGCACATCCACTGGCAAGTTCTACAAATTGAAATTGCGAGAAATGTTTCCTGCTTGACGGTGACAGCCATTCAGAAAACAGGTTTTGAATAGCTTTTTTTCTTAAAAATCAACAAAATCTAATAATTGAATAGATTTATTCGGTAGATACCCCTACATTACATCCACAGAAACAAAACCCTGTTTCAAACGAATTCTATTCAAGGAGTTATCCATGAGAACATTCATCAAGAATTTCATCGTTATCGCAATGACATGCTCTGCAATCGCTGCACAAGCCAGTTGGGATGTCACCGTCGGTTCTAACAACAATGAACACCTGTACGCGTCTGCTGACTCCTTCGCAGCTGACGGCAATTTGCGTTTTGCCCGCCAAATGACAAGCACAGACACCCCTGATGCCAATGGCTTTTTGTATGTCGAAACCATTGCCCAGTTCAATTGCACGAAGAACGCCATGCAAGTTGTCAAAGCTGTCGGCTTCAAATCTTGGGATGACAACGGCCAATCCGTCGACAGCATGTTGGGCTCTTGGCGCGATATCAAGAATGGCACCAATGAGCAAATCCTTTTGAACAAGTTGTGCAACACTGCAATCGCTGACGCATCCCAGTACATGGACTGAATTCAATCCTGCGAAAAAAAAACCGACTTCTTCAAGTCGGTTTTTTTATGGGGTGATTGCAACCTTAGGAACTCATTCTTTTTCAGGGGCTTTGGCCTCGGGCTTTTTCAGCTGATACGCATTATTTCTCTGAATTCTGATCACCATGAAATAGCAATCACGCTTAACCCCACCGTTCTTGATCATGTCACAGAAAGTCGCGCTGCCAGCAAATGAGGCCTTGCAGTAATTCATTTCATCGGCTTTTGTTTTCAACGTACAAGAACTCAAATCCTCGGCTTTGGCAACACAGGTGCCTGCTAGGAGCAATAAGCCAACCATGAATTTAAAAATACAGTTCTCCCAGAATTTATGATGCGAATTTTGAATGTAATGCTTTGATAATGACACACAACTCCTCACAGTGGTTGGTTTTTTTCGCATTTTTTTGACCTGACGTGAACAGGTAAATACCATCGAACACATACTAATCACTTAATTTTCTATGTCGTGGCAATAAAACCAAGGCGGATTCAAGTTCGAAGCACAACGCGCTTTAGTGATTGATGAAACACCTCTGCGGGTGTTTTGAATCCCAATCTTTTTCTTGGTCTGTTATTCAATCTGTTTTGAATCACTCTAATTTCCTCATCGCTGACTGTGGACATAGGTCGCCTCTTTGGAACGTATTGGCGAAGCAAGTCGTTGAGGTGTTCATTGCTGCCGCGCTCCCAGCTGGCAAATGGTCGGGCAAAGTAGGCCGTGCTTTGAAGTTGTTCATCAATATGGGCATGCCCTGCAAACTCATTGCCGTTGTCAAAGGTCAGCGTCTTCACCCGGGCAGCGTTACCTTTGAGCTTGTTAGCCTGTTAACTTGATTTAGCTCAGTTTTGACCCCATGTCGTCAACTGAAAAAACTCGCTTATGAAATTTTCTGAAAAGAAGCGCCTAGGTGACTATTGAATGTTCGAAGAATTTCAGTGGCTTCACTCATGAGAATTTTTTGAACCAAATCTTCGGTTGCTTGCTCGATCATTTTCAGACGTGTTGGGTTGCAAAAAGCCCGCAAATCATTTTCAACAAAAACCTTACCATTGCGTGATTGCAATTGCGCATCTATGAACGCAGATTTGAGACTATCCACATCTGCAATCCCCTTCACTATGCGAGTATCGTTTTGGCTGTCAGGTCTCAGCATCAAGCAGTGTGAAGGAAATCCTGCGTCATATGCCAATTGCATCAATGCATCCACATCTCTGACAAAACCACGCTTGCTCATCGCGCTTCCCTGAGCTGTACCGACTACTTCAATGCCATGAAGATCATCAACAAACATCACCATCTCTACATTCCACGGCATAAACCCTGAATATGGGTCGGGCACAAAAGACCCCTCGCTGGCCACGCCCATGGTGTGCTGACTGGCATCAATACCCCGATGCACTTTGCGTCGCAGCGCTTGCAATTGAGTGCCTTGACGGTTAATGGTTCCATCAAAAGTACCCAGTTCATCAGCATCCACTGAAAGCATGCATTCAACTGTGCAGTTCAATTCACGCTGCAATATTGGTGCAATGATTTTTTCTTTACCATGCTGCGTCAGCAAAGCTACTTTTCTACCTATGAAATCTAAGCCCATGGGTTACCTCAAGAAAAAAACTGCCCACTGACCCATGTGTAACTGGGAATACCAATGAGCAAATTCAACGGAAAAGTGATGCCAAGTGACATCCCAAAATACAAGGAAGGTTTAGCCTCGGGAATAGCAGTACGCAACACCGCAGGAACAGCAATATAAGAAGCGCTGGCTGCAAGCACCATCAACAAAATAGCATCACCACGAGAGGCCTGTGTCATCAAAGCGATCAGCAACGCCATGGCAGCATGCAATACGGGGGCGAACAATGCATAAACGATCAAACCCACGGAAATACCCTTGAGTTGATGCAAGCTTCTGGCAGTCATCAATCCCATATCCAACAGAAAAAAAGCAAGCATGCCTTTGAACAAATCTGCCGAAAAGGGTTGCATCGCAGATTGACCAGCTTCGCCAGAAATAAACCCAACCAACATGGCACCTAACAACAGCAATTGAGCACCATCTGTGAAAGACTCGTGCAATATTTTTTTCAATGAATGGTTGGAATTTGATGAGCCAATACCAAGAACAGCAACACCATTGTGAATATTGATGGCCGAATGCGCAGATCGCTGTTGCCTGATTGAATTGGCAAAAATAACAGCCAAAATAATGGCCGGTGATTCCATCAGTGCCATGGCCGCAGCCATATGACCACCAAAAGCAATGCCATTGTTGTCCAAATATTGGACTGCAGTGACGAATGTGACTGCACTGACCGACCCATAGGTGGCAGCAACTGCAGCCGCATCAAAACCCGACAAGCAGTGTTTCAGTACAGCAAAGCCTATCAATGGAATAAGAACGGCCAACACAATGGCAGACACCAAACTGGTGGCCACTTCAGGTGTGAAGCCAGAGTGTGCCAAGGCAAATCCACCCTTTAGCCCCAAAGCCATGAGCAAGTAAAGGGACAAAAAACGAGAAATGGCTGGAGGAATTTCCAGGTTGGATTTGACACTGGCGGCCAACACACCAAAAACAAAAAACAAGATAGCTGGATCTAAAAAAGCATGCATGAATTCACTCCCTGCATGAATCCTAAGAATTTTTTTACATCTTGTAAAATCAAATATTAAATCTGTATATATCAGTAAATTCTTATGAATATCACTTTTCGGCAATTGAAGCTTTTTTTAGCGGTTCACGACGCGGGAAGTGTCAGTGCTGCTGCAAAATTGATGCACGTCACACAGCCCAGTGCATCTATGCAACTCAAAGAAATCCACCATGCTGTCGGGTTACCTCTTTATGAAGTTATTTCAAAAAAAATCTATTTCACAGATGCTGGCAAAGATTTGGCGAACACTGCCCGAGAAATGCTTCATGCTTGGACAAACTTTGAGCAAACCATAGACGCAGCAAAAGGATTGACGCGAGGCAAACTGAAAATAGCTGTGGTGAGTACGGCGAAATATTTCATGCCACGCTTGGTTGGTCAATTTTGTAAAGTACATCCAGACATAGAAATTTCACTGGAAATATTGAACCGTGACGGTGTGCTAAAAAGAATGCGAGAAAATTTAGACGACTTGTACATCATGTCCCAACCCCCTACTGACATGAGTTTGCAAGACGATATTTTTTTACTCAACCCCTTGGTTTCAATTGCAGCTGCAGGACATTCTTTGACCAAAAAAAAATCTTTAGCTTTGCACGATCTTTTAGACCAACGCTTTATTTTGCGTGAAAAGGGTTCTGGTACCCGAATGATGGCCGATAAATATTTCAAATCACAAAAATTTCGACCTGATGTTCGCATGGAGCTTGGTAGCAATGAAGCTATCAAGGAAGCAGTTGCTGGCGGACTGGGAATAGGTGTGATTTCAAAACATGCACTCCACGGTCAGCAAAAAGAAAATGGGGTGACCATCATTGATGTCAAAGGATTTCCAATCATCTCTAATTGGCATATTGTTCATCCTGTCAAAAAACATTTGCCGCCAGTTGCTTTGGCTTTTAAAAATCATCTTCTCAGCAGTATGGGCAAACTCAAAAACTGAAGTAACCACGCCAACATTTAAGAGATATGTCGACCCAAACCAGCACCTTCAACGACTTCTTACATTCTGAAAAATCAAGTGGGGTATGGATTCTCTTTTGCACCCTGATTTCAATGGCTATAGCCAATTGAATGATTGGCGATAGGGATTCCCATGGCTACAGACACCGCTTTTGAGCTAGGCATTTTGGCAGGCTTAGTCAGTGGAAAGCATCTTGGCGTAGCAGCTTTTACATTCACTGCTCTCATGCTCGGACTGTGTCAACCTCCACAAGATTTGAATTAGAAAACACGTTCTTGGCGCTGTACTATTGGCTGATATTGGATTCACCATGTCGATTTTCAACACCTACCTCGCATACGCAGACGACAGTGAAGTGATCACAGCTTCCAAGATTGCGACATTGTTTGCACCATTCACAGCTGGCACTCTTGGGTTTTTATGGTTCTGACGATTGGCTTAACACTGCATTACATGTAGACCATTGGGGCCCAAAACTTGTGAAGTTGAATGCGTTAATCAATCAGCACGCTTACTTGGATTTTGCTTTTGGAATAAACCTTCTGTATGTTCATCGATGAGTTCATATGCGCCAAAATACACACTGGAGTCTGGATTTTTTGAGCAGTAATTGTCCATCCACACATAAACTTGTTGAAGTGATATGCCCTCTTTGAAGTTCCAAAAAGGGATTTGTCTTCCCGCGCTCAGACCATCCAACAGGCCTATCAAGTGGCTCTGTGCCAGTTTGGCCCCCTTGTCATTTTTGCCGACAGTCCATGTGATGCAATTGATGTCAGAAGCCACCATCACAGGTTCAGCATTGACCCATCCACAAAAAAAGATGCCCCAAAATAAGCCAATGAAGTAAGAATTTTTTTTCATTTTTGGTCAGTGAAATGGTTGTTGTAGTTCGTCAAAATCAATTACAAATCGGATCGTACAACCAAAACCACTCTGTCTATTTTGTGAGCCCATTAGCCAGTGATTGGTGAGACTTGGCCTACGAAATGCTTTAAACGATGTGAATCGCCCCGGCACTGGGCGCCGTCATCAAACC
>Ga0192647_100125_pt1 | contig 48223 bp, 53 predicted proteins | sample LauGreFa1BDMLBSN_2_FD_133046 | JGI IMG/M metagenome (GOLD analysis project Ga0192647, IMG submission 133046) | Freshwater lake microbial communities from Lake Michigan, USA - Fa13.BD.MLB.SN - reassembly | ecosystem: Environmental > Aquatic > Freshwater > Lake | place: Lake Michigan, USA... | reverse complement strand
CTCGCCTTGGTGGTGGGCCAGCATGGTCCACAAACGCCGCAAGGTGGTGGCGGGTATGCGAGGCCCCAGGGCTGGAATGTCTTTTTCCAAATAAGTGGCAATGAACACCTCTCGCCAGGTCATGCTGTCAGCATCGGATGTGGCCAACCAAGACAAAGGGAAACCGCCGCGCACCCACAAAGCATTCAGGTCTGCCACGCTGTGATGGCCCGTGAAAATTTCTGAAGCTTGAAGCGGCGGTAACTCCACATAAGCCACCCGACCCGCCAGGCTCTCACTGGACTGTTGCAACAACACGCCTGACGCAGAACCGAGCAACAAAAACTGCCCGCTGGCTTGGCCCATGCGGCGACGCTGGTCAATGACACCGCGCAATACGTTGAACAGTTCAGGCATGCGCTGCACCTCATCCAAGATGACCAATTGCTGCGCATGCGCCATCAAAAAAGCTTCGGGGTCTTCTAACTGCCTTTGCGCGGAAGGCAACTCAAGGTCCAAATACAGCGCATTGGGATACAAGTTTTTTTGGGCAAAAGCCAAGGTGGTTTTGCCCGCCTGACGCGGTCCCAACAGTCCGACAGCAGGAAATTGCTGAAGCAGCTGATGAAGCTTTTGCTGGAATTGCCGCTGGTACATCCATGTATTTTATGTGATTATTTGAGAAAATACATGGTTAATTTGTTTTTAATGCGAATTTATGGCTTAATTTTGTCAATCAAGGACTGTGCAGTCATCGGTTGTGAATGACGCCCGTGTTTACCTTCAACCCCAAAGCCTCCCACCCATCCCTCCCCAACGCCTCCAACACCTGCACATTGCGCTCATAAATCAGCGACGCATCCGGGAACGCGGCCACGGCTTTGTCAATGCTTTCCTCGCGCAGCAAATGCAGCGTGGGGTAAGGTGCGCGGTTGGTGAAGTTGCTGATGTCGTCGGGTTGTGTGCCCGCAAACTGGTAGCGAGGGTGAAAGTCGGCAATTTGCAACACGCCTTCTAATTCCATCGAGACCAACACTGAATCGCAGTCAAACAAAAATTCGTTGAACGCTGAAAAATCCGGCAACAAATGGGGGGCGATCAGCAGGGTGGTGTCCAGCAAAGCGGCATCGGTATCCACCAGCCACTGCATTTCTTGTTGCAGCACCTTCAACACTTGCTCGGGATCGCTGTCCAGGCAGACTGCATAGCGCACTTGTTTTTTGCTGACCACGGCTTTGGCAAACGGGCACAGGTTCAAACCGATGACGGCCTTGTCCAGCCAAGCTTGGGTGTCTGCGACAACTTGCGCTTCGATGGTCATGAGGCAAGCACTTTGCCGGTCAAACGCGCATGCTCTTTGGTGGCAAACCGGTCGGTCATGCCCGCGATGTAGTCGGCCACGGCGCGTGGCTGGTCTGCGCGTTTCACATGTTGTTCGGGCATGGCAGAAGGCTTGTGCATGTAGGCTTCAAACAATTCGTGCACCACAAGACGTGCCCATTCGGTGGTCTGCAACACCTGTGGGTGTCTGTACAAACGCTGCATCAAAAATTGTTTCATCTCGGTGCTGGCCGCGCGCATCCCCGGGCTGAAACGCACCAAAGCTGGCAGGCGCCGCACATCGTCCACCGAAGCAGGTGCGTGCTCTTGCAATGAAGCGCGTGTGGTGTCCATCACGTCGTACACCTGGTCGCTCAACATGCGGCGAATGCTTTCGTACAGCAAACGCCTGCCGGTGAGCGCGGGAAATTCATCTTGCACTTTCACCATGTAGGCATTGAACAAAACCACTTCCTTCAATTGCTCCAAGCTGATGAGTCCCGAGCGAACGCCGTCGTCAATGTCGTGGGCGTTGTAAGCCATTTCATCGGCCAAATTGCACAACTGCGCTTCCAGCGAGGGTTGTTGCTTGGCCAAAAAGCGTGAGCCCACACCGCCGGGTTCTGCGTCTTCCAGCCTTTGCGCATTGCGTTGTGAGCAATGTTTCAAAATGCCCTCGCGGGTTTCGAAACACAAATTCAAACCATCAAATTGCGGATAGCGTTCCTCCAGACCGTCCACCACGCGCAGGCTTTGCAAGTTGTGCTCAAAGCCACCGTAAGGCGCCATGCAGTCGTTCAATGCGTCTTGTCCGGCATGGCCAAATGGCGTGTGTCCCAAGTCATGCGCCAAGGCAATGGCTTCGACCAAATCTTCATGCAAGCCCAAAGCACGCGCCAATGAGCGCCCCAGTTGCGCCACTTCCAACGAGTGCGTCAAGCGGGTGCGAAACAAATCGCCTTCATGGTTGAGGAACACCTGGGTTTTGTAAACCAAGCGGCGAAACGCGGTGGAATGCACGATGCGATCTCGGTCGCGCTGAAACAAATTGCGGGTGGGCGCTTCGGGTTCAGCAAAACGCCTGCCTCGGCTCAGATGCGGGTGGCAAGCATAAGGGGCCAAACCTGGTGCCAGCGTGCCCGACTCGCCCGAGAAGGCATCGCTCATGCGCGGCAACACGCTTGGACCACGTCGGCCACCATGGCGTCAGGTGCGCCACGCACTGTCGCTTTGCCGGGCGGGTCGATCAACACGAAACGGATGTCACCCGCTTCGGCTTTTTTGTCGACACGCATGTGGTGCAAATACACGTCCGCGCCCAGATCGGGGCCGGTGACAGGCAATCCGGCTTGGGCAATCAAGTGGGTCAATCGCTCGGTGAATGCGGCATCCACCAAACCGAGTTGCTGCGACAAGCGCGATGCCATGACCATGCCGCAACCCACGGCTTCACCATGCAGCCAGACGCCAAAACCCAAACCAGCCTCGATGGCATGGCCAAACGTGTGGCCGAAATTCAAAATGGCACGGATGCCGGATTCACGTTCGTCCTGCCCGACCACCCATGCTTTGATTTCGCAACTGCGTTTGACCGCGTAAGCCAGTGCTTGCGGGTCTCGCGCCAACAAATCGCCCAGGTGCTTTTCGATCCAATCCAAAAACACCATGTCAGCGATCGGGCCGTACTTGATGACCTCGGCCAAGCCTGCGCTCAATTCGCGCGCAGGCAAAGTTTGTAACGTCGACAAATCGCACACCACGCGCTCGGGTTGGTAAAACGCACCCACCATGTTTTTGCCCAAGGGATGGTTGATGGCTGTCTTGCCGCCGACAGACGAATCCACTTGCGCCAACAAGGTGGTGGGCACTTGCACAAATGGCACGCCACGCATGTAACAGGCAGCCGCAAACCCGGTGATGTCGCCGACCACACCGCCGCCCAAGGCAAACAACACGGTCTTGCGGTCACATGCTTGCGCCAAGAGGACATCAAAAATGCGGTTCAAACTTTCCCAGGTTTTGTGGCTTTCGCCATCGGGCAAGCTGCAAACATGCAGCACGGGGTAATGTGTCTTCAGGCTTTGCTGCAAGCGCGCCAAGTACAGCGGCGCCACCGTTTCATTGGTCACGATGAGCGCCGCACCCGCCTTGGGCAGGCCTTGCCACGCCGTGGCTTGGTCTAACAAACCCGGCGCAATCTGTATGTCGTAGCTGCGCTCTGCCAAGTGGATGGAAACGCGTTGGACAGTGGCAAGTTCGGAAGAAGTGGTCATGGGGTCGGGGTCTCGATGGGAAGCAAACCCGCCAATTCCAATTGGGTGACGATCATGGTGACCATGGTCGGTATGCGCGGGCGGTTGGTTTCGATGACGAAATGGGCAGCGGCTTGGTAGTACGGGTCTCGCTCTTCAAACAGTTGTTGAATCTTGAGTTTGGGGTCATCGACTTGCAACAACGGCCGCTGTTGGTCGTTCTTCAGTCGACGAAAAATTTCGTCGGGTTGCACCCGCAAATAAATGACTTGGGTGCGTTCACGCAACAACTCTCGGTTGGCCTCTTTGAGTACCGCCCCGCCGCCGGTGGCCAACACGCCGCAAGCAGTGCGGGTCATGTCGTCAATGACTTGGCTTTCAATGTCTCTGAACGCGACTTCGCCTTGGCTGGCAAAAAAATCCTTGATTGGCATGCCGATGCGCATTTCAATGACCTGGTCGCAGTCGACAAAACCCACACCCAATTTGCGAGCCAATTGCCGACCGACTGTCGATTTGCCGCTGCCCGGCATGCCCACCAATGCCAACACGATAGTGAAATCCTCAAGGTGCGAAGGCACTTTGTTCAAGCATTTTAGGGCTTAGGAATATCAACAACTCTTGTTTGCTGCGCTTGCTGGCACGGTTGCCAAACAACCAGCCAAACCATGGGTGGTCGCGCAAACCGGGCAAGCCGGCGCGGTTGAGGTTGTCGCTGGTTTCGTAAATGCCACCGATCATGACCGTGCCGCCGTCTTCCACCCGCACTTGGGTGCTGACATGTTTGGTGTCAATCGCAAACCCGGCGGGGGTGCTTTGTCCGACGCTGTCCTTGTGCACATCCAAATACATGGTGATGCTGCCGTCGGGTGTGATGTGCGGCGTCACCTCTAAACGCAAATTGGCTTTGCGAAATGCAATCGAAGTGCTGCCATTGGGGCCGGAGAGTTGGTACGGCAACTCGGTGCCTTGCTCAATCACCGCCTTGGATTGGTTGGCCGTCACCAAGCGGGGGCTGGCCACCACACGACCCAAGCCTTCTGCCTCGAGTGCGGACAGCTCGACCCCCAAACGCCGACTGTGCCATGGATTGAAAAACGTCAACGTGGCGTTGGCCGGGTCTGCGCCCATGGCTTTGGCCGCCGGGAAATCCAGCGACACCTTGTGTGCAGGCGATGACAAACGAACCCCCAACGATGACGCCAAGTTATCCAATGCCTCCACGATCCGCGCCTCGATCAACACCTGTCGCTGTGGCACATCGACCCGCTCGACCATGGCCTTGACCTGCGCCAGCCGATCTGGAATGTCGGTGACGAACAATTGGTTGGTTCGGGCGTCGGCCATGGCGCTGCCTCTGGGGCTGAGCAATCGCACCGGTGTGGCCCCCGAAGCCGCACTGTGGTTGAGCAACGGCGCCAGCAAATCGGTGGCTTTGGCGTAATTCAATGCAAAGGTATGGGTTTGCAAGGGCTCGAGCACCTCGATCGCCCGCCGTGTTTCCATGTCACCTTTTTCACGCGCGGCCAACTCGGCGAGCGGGGCCACCCAAATCACGCTGCCTTCTTTGCGTTGACCCAAGCCCCTGGCTTGCAAGATGGTGTGCAGCACTTGGTCCCACGGCACCTCTTTCAATCGCATGGTGAGGTGACCGCTGACGCTGTCAGACATGATGATGTTGACCCCGCTGAAGTCACTGACCATTTGCAAAGCGGTTCGCAATTCAATCTGCTGAAATTGCAGGGTCATGGGTTCGCCAGTGAAAGGCAAGCTGGTGGACGCTTCCTGGGTCAGGTTGGGCAGCGGTTGCGCGTGTCCATGCACGCAAACCACAACCAGCCCCCACAGCGAAAAACGCAAAAGCATGCGCCAAATGCTTGTCGTCATGGTGGGCCGACCATGGGAAAACGACGCGCCTGACTGACCCATTTCCCTTGAGTGTCGGCCAGCCATTCTTGCAAACGCAAATGGTCGCGCCCGATGCCTGTGACCACGCCCCAATCCTGCCCTAAGCGGTCGCCCACGCCGACGGTGTGAACCCGCCCTTGGGCATGCAACAAAGCCCGTCGCTGTTCGCCATGGGCCAGCATGCCTGCCCACCGCAACTCGGACAAGGCTTGGGTCTGCCATGGCAACACCTGGTGGCTTGACGGCGACAAAGCAACCCAGGGCAGGGCTTTTTTCAAGCCCGCTGTTGAAAAAGGATCATGGACCATGGCCGACAGTGGCTTGCCTTGCATGCCAGCGGGTTGAGCAAGTGTTGAATCCCTCAAAAGCGCAGCCGATTCAGCCTTGGCTTTGTTAGCAAGTTGGGGCTTGGCCCGTGATTCGGCTGTGTGTGGTTGCTCTGTCAACACGGTCCATTGCATTTGCAATTGCAATTGCATCGGCTGGTTTGGTGCCAATGAATGCATGGGATCCGCCACTGCTTTGATGTCAAAACCAGTCACCGCCATGCGGGGCACGGCCGTGGGCAGTCCCTGCCAAGCTGCGAGCAATTGCGGCAAACTGCCACGCCAAGTCGCGCTGGCCCCGGCTTGTTCAATGGTTGTGGCCTGTGCGCCTAATCCATGACGCCGCCCCCACAGCAACCAGGCTTGAAGCACTGCCCTGTGGTCTGGCGGCAAGTCGTTGGGCCAGGCTTGCCATGCGGGCAAGGCAAACCCTGCCGGGTGAGGCTGGGCTTGCAATTGGGCAATGCGGTCACGCAGTTGCTGTACTTGTCGCTGCAGCGCGTCCATGTCTTGCTGCGTTTGCTGCCAACTGTCTTGTGCATGCCACCAGTGATCCCAAGCCTCGGCAGACACCCACACACTGCCTGCAGCCACGGCAACCAAGGACCCCAGGCTCAACAACAGCATTTGTGCACCCAGCGGCCAGGCATGCCAGACCCTCCAATGTGTGCGCCATTGCGGCCAAGGCGCCATCAGCCTGTCCACGATGCTGGCCGTCATGGTTTGACCGCTGAGTTGGGCGTGCTCAATGGCAACTGAAACGCATGTTGTTTGGCAGCGATGCCGTCCGCTTGCCGCCATTGCGCTGACGCCCATTGCGCCCGGTCCGCCTGGGCCGAAAAACCTCCCACTGCCAACGCTGTCTGCCAGTTTTTCCAATGCCCTTCGCTCAACGCCCAGCCGTTGAGTTGCCATTGTTGATCGCGCCAAACCGCGCGCTCGATTTGCACGCCGCGCGGCGGAACGGACAACCACTGTTGCATCGCTTGCCAAGAACGGGTTTGTTGTTGTTGCCACCCTGTCCAATCGGCTTGCACTTGCTGCGCCATGCGGGCGCGGCTTTGCCACAGCGCATCGGCTTTCAATTCCTTGTGCCATTGCGCCATGGTTTGCTCGGCCTGTTGCTGTCTGGCTTGCTGGTCAAATAACCAATGGTCCCAAGCCCTGTCGAGCAAGCAGACCGTTGACGCCGTGAACACCGCCGCGACCACCAAACCCGCTTGCCAACGACGAATGCTGTGTTTGCGGCGTTGCTCGCGCCACGGCAACAAATTGAACTCACTCATGGCTTGCCCACGCCCAATGCCAAACCACACAGCACCGCCCATTCACTGTTGGTCAACGCGTCTGCTGCCTCGCACGGTGGTTCTTGCAACACCGCCACGCTGCTGTTTTGCACCACTGTTTGCCAGCGCATGCTGGCCTGCCATTCCGGTTCGAGCTTGACCAAGCGCAGACCTGCCTGGCGACACCATTGCTCGCATGCTTGCGCCCAGGCTTTGCGAATGGCCAACACCTCTGCTTGCCAAGACGGCTGCGCTTGCAACGCGGCATTCAACCAAGCCGGTCGGTTAGCCGCGAGCGTGGTGGTGGCCATCTCAGCCTGGGGTTCAATCAACTGGTAATCCCACAGCGCCTCGCTCACAGGCCAAGGCAACGCACTGGTCAGCAGCGCTTGCAGATGCGCTTGCAGCTGTTTTGGCCCCATGCCGGTGTGGACTGGGAAAGTGAAGCGCAACAACTGCGCTGGCGGCAAAGCCATGGCCACCGAAGCCGCCACAAACCCGCTGCGTTGTCGCGCCCATCGCAAGCAATGCGGGTCCGGCCAGTCGGTCTGGCGGCAAGCGAGATCGCGAACCGAATAGGCTTGCCAATGCCATGCGGGATGCGCTTGCTGGTGCGCATCCGATTGGTTTGACTGCGCCAACGCAATGCCGCGTTGGTTAACGATGATGCCCAGCCCAAGGGACTGGCGGTGACGCTGACGGAACATGGCAATCCTTGTGCAAAGAGGAACGCCAAAGGTTGTAAATGCGCCAAAGGTCTTGTCGGTTAAGCTGGACTGGCATTTTTTTTACAATCCACTTTCTCCATCCACAACGGCCCCGCGCCGGCTGCCTCACATGCCCCCTACACCGCCCGCCAAAGATCGCCCCACAGGTGATCTGAATTTGCCACCCGCCAACACGCTGTGGCGCGTGCTGGGCAGTTTTTTGGGGTGGTTCATGGGGTTTTCTGTGGCGGCGGGCTTGAGCCTGGTGCTGCTGGTCGGGGTGGCGCTGGTCATGGCTTATCCGCAACTGCCAGACATTTCCGATTTGGCCGATTACCGTCCCAAATTGTCGATGCGTGTGTTCTCGGTCGAGGGCAAAGTCATCGGTGAATTTGGCGAAGAACGACGCAAACTCGTGCCGTTCAAAGACATCCCGGATGTGGTCAAGCAAGCGGTGTTGTCCATCGAGGACGCGCGCTTTTACAAACACGGTGGCGTGGATTACATCGGCTTGGCGCGTGCCAGTTTGGCAAATGTGGGGCGCGCGAAAAGCCAAGGCGCCTCCACCATCACCATGCAGGTGGCACGCAATGTGTACCTCTCGTCTGAAAAAACATTCACTCGAAAAATTTACGAGCTGCTGTTGACTTACAAGCTCGAGCACTTGCTGACCAAAGACCAGATTTTTGAGATTTACCTGAACCAGATTTTTCTGGGTCACCGGGCCTACGGCTTTGCAGCCGCGGCGGAAACGTATTTTGGCAAACCCATTCAGTCATTGAGCATTGCCGAAGCCGCCATGCTCGCTGGCTTGCCCAAAGCACCATCTGCCTACAACCCGATCAACAACCCGAAACGGGCCCGTTCGCGTCAGCTCTACATCATCGAGCGCATGGAAGAAAACGGCTTCATCACCGAGGCGCAAGCCCAGGCCGCCAAAACCGAAGAGCTCAAAATCCGCAATGTCTCGACCCCCAACAACACGCATGCCGAATACGTGGCTGAGATGGCGCGCCAACTCATGTTCGCGCAATATGGCGCTGAAATTTACACACGCGGCTTGAATGTCTACACCACCATCAAAGCCGATGACCAAGAAATCGCTTACCAAGCGCTGCGTCGCGGCATCTTGGACTATGAATTGCGACAGGTTTACCGTGGCCCCGAAAAGTTCATCGACTTGCCCACCGATGCCCGCGAACTCGAAGACGCGATTGACGATGCATTGATTGAAGCCGGCGACAAGGGGGACTTGCTCAGCGCCGTGGTGCTGGAAGCCACACCGAAAAAAGTGCGCGTGATGCGGCAAAACAGCGAGGTCTTGGACATCACCGGCGACGGCTTGAAACCCGTGACTTCCGGCTTGTCTGACAAGGCGGCGGCCAACATCAAATTGCGCCCGGGGGCGGTGGTGCGCGTGGCCAAAAACGCCAAAGGCGATTGGGGGCTCACCCAATTGCCCGAGGTCGAAGGTGCGTTTGTCGCCATCGACCCGGCAGATGGCGCGATCCGTTCATTGGTCGGCGGCTTTGACTTTGAGAAAAACAAATTCAACCATGTGATCCAAGCTTGGCGACAACCGGGGTCGAGTTTCAAGCCATTCATTTACTCTGCGGCTTTGGAAAAAGGCTTCACTGCCACCACGCAGGTCAACGACGCGCCGTTGTTTTTTGACGCCGCCGCCACGGGCAGCCAAGCGTGGGAGCCCAAAAATTACGACGGCAAATTCGAAGGCGTGATGAGCTTGAAAACCGCGTTGGCCAAATCCAAAAACATGGTGTCTATTCGCATTTTGGAAGCCGTCGGACCGCCCAACGCACAACAGTGGATCAGCCGTTTCGGTTTTGACCCCGACAAACACCCGCCTTACCTGACCATGGCCTTGGGCGCGGGCTCTGTCACCCCGATGCAAGTGGCGCTGGGGTATTCGGTGTTTGCCAATGGCGGCTATTTGGTCAAGCCCTACTTGATCACCAAAGTCACCGACCCTTTGGGCAAAGTGTTGTCGGCTTACACGCCGATCGAGCTCGATGAACGCTCGCGTGCCATCGAACCACGCAACGCATTTGTCATCAGCCATTTGCTGCAAGAAGTGACCCGCTCAGGCACGGCGATGCGCGCGCAAGCCACGCTCAAGCGCGGTGACATTTACGGCAAAACCGGCACCACCAATGACTCGATGGACGCCTGGTTCGCCGGTTACCACCCCACACTGACAGCGGTGACTTGGATTGGCTACGACACGCCACGCAAACTCGGCGACCGTGAAACCGGTGGCGGTTTGAGCTTGCCAGTGTGGATCACTTACATGCAACACGCTTTGAAAAACACGCCGGTCAACGGCATGCCCGTGCCTGCAGGCGTGGTGTTTGAAGGCAACGACTGGTATTTCAGTGAATACGCGCACAGCAACGGCGTCACCACCCTCGGCATGGAGGGCAAAAGCAATGACGGTGAACCGGCGGCGGATGCAGAGAAAAAGAAAATCTTGGACATGTTCAAGGACTGAGCCTTGGCATGCCCGCAGCGGGTGTCAACTCACATTTGAAAATGCAATGCCGCGCCAAATTGGCGGCTGGCGTCTTGCGTGAGTTGCTGCCAGAATTCGCCTTGGCCTTTGGTGTCTTGCCAATGCGCCCCATCAAACCGGTAGTGATACCCCCCGCTTTGGGCGGCCAGCCATATTTCATGCAATGGTTTTTGTAAATTGACAATCAATTGGCTGCGGTTGGGGAAAGTCATTGTCACCATGCCGCCCACGCGCTGGTTGTCGATGTCCACGTCGGCTTGGTCGTTGAGCAAATCGCAAGCCTTTTCCAGTTGTTGCAACAAGCGCTCGGCTTGGTCCATGAATTCGTTATCGGTCATCTGTGTGCGTATCCAAATGGTTGGCCGGTCACCGCCAAAGCGGCTATTACAATTTCGGCATGAAATCAGCGATTCTAGGCAGCCTGCTCGCCCTTGCGATTCCCATGGTCATCGGCTGCGGGATGAAAGGCGAACTGGTGTTGCCCAACGAGCCTGAAGCCCAAGAGCGCACCAAGTTTCCAGATGTGCTGATCCCTTCCCTGCCCTCAGAGGCGCCCGCCAAACGCTGAGCTTTGGCCATCACGAAAACCGTTTCATGACCTCTCACACCCTGCCTGGCGCGCCGTTTTTGGCTTACCGTGGACCCCAGTTATTCATCGAGGACATGTGCTTAAACGACTTGGCGAAAGCGCATGGCACGCCCTTGTTTGTGTATTCGAAAGCGGCCATGTTGCATGCCCTGGCGGCTTACCAACGGGCATTTGTGGGTCGCGATGCCAAAGTGCATTACGCCATGAAAGCCAACTCCAGCTTGGGCGTGTTGCAAGTGTTTGCGCAAGCGGGCTGTGGCTTTGACATTGTGTCTGAGGGTGAACTCGAGCGGGTGTTGGCCGCTGGCGGTCATGCTGCGGATGTGATTTTTTCAGGCGTGGGCAAAACCCGTGAAGAAATGCGTGTCGCACTGCAAGCCGGCATTGCGTGCTTTAACGTGGAGAGCGAAGCAGAACTTGACGTGCTGAACCAAGTGGCGCTGTCTTTGGGCAAAGTCGCACCGGTGAGCATCCGCGTGAACCCTAATGTGGATCCGAAAACGCACCCCTATATTTCCACGGGTCTGAAGGGCAACAAATTTGGCATTGCGCATGAGCGCACCTTGCAGGCGTATCAACATGCCGCCCAATTGCCCGGCTTGAACGTGGTGGGCATCGATTGCCACATCGGCTCACAAATCACCACCAGCGAGCCTTATTTGGATGCGCTGGACAAAATGTTGGATCTGGTCGAGCAAATTGAAGCGGCGGGCATACCGATTCACCATTTGGATTTCGGTGGCGGTCTGGGCATCAATTACAACAATGACACCCCGCCTTCGGCTGACACGCTGTGGGCCGCGTTGTTGGCGCGCCTGGACGCGCGCGGTTTTGGGCAACGCCGTTTGATGATCGAACCAGGCCGCTCTTTGGTGGGCAACGCCGGTGTGTGTTTGAGTGAAGTGCAATTCCTCAAGCCGGGCGAGCAGAAAAATTTCTGCATCATCGATGCCGCCATGAACGATTTGCCGCGCCCCGCGATGTACGAAGCGTTTCACCAGATCGTGCCGTTGGTGCAAACCGATGCGCCTGCACACTTGTACGACGTGGTGGGGCCAGTGTGCGAAAGCGGCGACTGGATCGGTCGTGACCGACTGTTGAACGTGCAAGCCGGTGAAACATTGGCGGTTCTGTCAGCGGGCGCTTATTGCATGAGCATGGCCAGCAACTACAACACGCGCGGCCGCGCGGCTGAAATACTGGTCGACGGCCACCAAGCCCATGTGATTCGCCAGCGTGAGACGGTTCAAGATCAAATGCGCGGCGAAGTTTTGGCCTTCCACCAGACACGCCAAACCAGCAACACCGACAACACCAAGGTGTAGACCCACACCTCGTCAAAATTGTTTTTGCCTGCGCGCATCCAATAAAAATGCAATACCGCCAGCACGGGCAACAGATACACCATGCGGTGCAGTTGTTGCCAACGCTTGCCGCCCAGCCACCGCACCGAAGCATTGTTAGAGGTCACGGCCAAGGGCAGCATCACCACAAACGCCAACATGCCCAGCCAAATGAACGGGCGTTTGACCAAGTCTTTGGCGATTTCTGTCAAATCACCGTTTTGGTCAAACCAGGCGTAGCACAGCATGTGCACGCTGGCGTAAATGAAGCAAGCCACCCCGGTGCTGCGTCTGAACCGCAACAATGCCGGCACACCCGCGATGTGGCGCAATGGGGTGATGGCCAACACGAGGCAAAGCCATCGCAGGGTCCAGTCCCCGCTTGAACGACTCAGGGCTTCTGCCGGGTTGGCACCCAAGGCATCGTTGAACAGGGCCCACACCATCCACACCAAAGGCCACGCCAACACCCCATACCACGCCCAGTGTGCGCGCGGCGACAGCAGTGCTTGTTGCCACGGTACTTTGCTCAGCATGACAGTCACACCAGGCTTGTCAGGGGTTAGAAATTCTTGGCCAAATCCATGCCCGCATACAACTGCCCCACCTGCGGTTCGTAGCCATTGAACATCAATGTCTTGAGTTTTTTGGCAAACAAGCCGCCTTCACCAATTCGCCGCTCGGTGGCTTGGCTCCAGCGGGGGTGGTCCACCTTCGGGTTCACATTCGAATAAAAACCGTATTCATTGGCCGCGGCTTTGTTCCATGCGGTCAAGGGTTGCTTGTCTGTGAAACGGATTTTCACAATGCTCTTGCCGCTCTTGAAACCATATTTCCAGGGCACCGTCACGCGCACCGGCGCACCGTTTTGGTTGGGCAACACTTCACCGTACATGCCAAAGGTCAACAAGGTCAACGGGTGCATGGCTTCGTCCATGCGCAGGCCCTCGATGTAGGGCCAACTCAACACCCGCGAGCCCACGTAGGGCATGGTTTTGGGGTCAGCCAAGGTGACGAACTCGACAAATTTCGCGCTGCCCAAGGGTTCCACTTTTTTGATCAACTCAGACAAGGAATAGCCGACCCAAGGGATGACCATGGACCAACCTTCGACGCACCGCAAACGGTAAATGCGATCTTCCATGGGGCTGAGTTTGAGCAAATCTTCCAGATTCAACACCCCCGGTTTTTTCACCATGCCTTCAATGTCCACCGACCAGGGACGGGTTTTCAAGGTGTGCGCGTTTTCTGCGGGGTCAGATTTGTCGGTGCCGAATTCGTAAAAATTGTTGTAAGTGCTGGCGTCTTTGTAGGGTGTGACGGTGTCAGTGGCTTGCGCGCCTGCGAAAGTCGCCGACTTGCTGTTCAATGGCGCGAGCTTGCCGGGGCGCGGCACGGCCGATTGCGCCCAGGCACCGCCAGCGCTGGCCAGCAAACCGGCTGCCGCCAATTGCTGCAAAAAATCGCGTCGCTTCGCGTACACCTGTGCTGGCGTGATCTCGCTGGCCACCGGATGATGAAAACCATCGTCTTGACGAATCAACATGACACAACTCCTGAACATGAAAAAGGCTGACACTTGGTCAGCCTTGAGGGAATGAAGCAACAGGGAATCAGTTCAAACCAGCGATGTAATCAGCCAAGGCTTTGATTTCACGGTCGTTCAATTTAGCAGCGACTTGGCTCATTTGCAGACTGTTCTTGCGAATCCCATCGCGGAATTGGGTCAATTGAGAGGCGGTGTAATCGGCATGCTGTCCGCTCAAACGCGGGTACTGGGCAGGGATGCCAGCGCCGTTGGGACTGTGACAGCCGGCACACGCAGGGATTTGTCTGTCGGCAATGCCACCACGGTAAATTTTTTCACCCAACGCGGCCAGGTCTTTGTCTTTGGCAAAACCAGGTTTCGCTTTGGCACTGGCCAAGTAAGCGCCCAGGTTTTTCATGTCGTCAACGCTGAGCGCGGAGGCAAACCCCATCATGACGGGATTGGCGCGGCTGCCGGATTTGAACTCGGCCAGTTGCTTGGCCAGGTATTCGGGGTGTTGTTGTGCCAGTTTGGGATTGGCAGGAATGGCTGAATTGCCGTCTGCCCCGTGGCAACTGACGCATACCCCGTTGTAAACGGCTGCGCCTTTGGCGGGATCGGCTTTGGCAGGGGCAGTGCCTTGCGCATGCGCTACCAAAAAAAAGCCCGTCAGGCCGACGGACAAGAGGATTCGGGCTAAAAAAGTCATGGCAGTCTGGTCTTGAAAGTCAATCGGTGATTCTACAATGCAGCCCTGCACCCAACGGGTTGCGCGCAAAGAATAACCATGGCCCACCCCAGCACCTCTGAGGATGCAACTCACCAAGTTCGTGTCAAACAAGCCGTCGGTTGGCTGCACACGGCAAGGTTTTTGACCACTGCCGCCCAATTGCACCACCTGCCAGCCTACGACCAGCCCGAAATCGCGTTTGTCGGCCGCTCGAACGCGGGCAAATCCACTTGCATCAACGTCTTGACCCAACAGCGGCAACTTGCTTACGCGTCCAAAACCCCCGGTCGCACCCAGCACATCAATTTGTTTGCCTTGGGCCGACAAAACCAGACCGATGCGGTGCTGGCCGATTTGCCCGGTTATGGCTATGCCGCCGTGCCCAAGGCCGACAAAGTCCGCTGGCAACGGGTGATGGCCAATTATTTGATGACGCGCGACAACCTCAAGGGGGTGGTGCTGATGTGCGATCCGCGCTTGGGCCTGACCGAGCTCGATGAAATTTTGTTGGAAGTGATTCGGCCCAAGGTCGAAGAAGGCCTGAAATTTTTGATGCTGCTGACCAAAGCCGACAAACTCAACCGCAGCGAAGCCGCCAAGGCCTTGTCGATCGCCCGATTGCAATCCGGCGGGGGGCAAGCACATTTGTTTTCGTCATTGAAAAAACAAGGCGTTGAAGACGTCAGTTTGCAGCTGTGGGAATGGACCCACCCTGCCGAGGTCTCGTCATGATTCGCCTGCAACGCGTGGATCTGCCGCATGGCATTGCGCTCGATTGCCGGGTTGCTGGCCAGGCCGGTCGTCCGGTCATGCTTTTTTTGCATGGCTTTCCAGAAGCCGCGTTTGTCTGGGCGCCGTTGCTGACGCATTTCAGCGCGCCTGCCAACGGCGGCTACTTGTGTGTCGCGCCCGACATGCGCGGGTATGCGGGTTCTTCTTCGCCGACCGATGTCAAAGCCTACCGCGCCAAAGAACTGGTCAAAGACATCATCGCGCTCAAACACCATTTTTCTCCCCAGCAGCCGTTGGCTTGCCTGGTGGCACACGACTGGGGCGGCGCGGTGGCTTGGAACGCCGCCAACCAACACCCCGCCATGATGGACCGCTTGGCCATCATCAACTCACCACACCCGGGCACGTTTTTGCGCGACCTCCAATCGGACCCTGTGCAACAAAGCGCCAGCGATTACATGAATTTCTTGATTCGCGACGATGCTGAAACCTTGTTGGCCGAAGACGACTACCGTCGTCTCTGGGCGTTTTTCACCAACATGGGCGCGGTCGACGGGCCACATGCTTGGCTGAACGACGATGTCAAAGCGCATTACCGCGCGGTCTGGCGGCAAGGTTTGACAGGCGCACTGAATTACTACCGCGCATCCCCGTTGCGTCCTGCGCGCGCTGGCGACCCCGGTGCCTCAGCCATCACACTGCCCGAGGAAATGCTTCACATTGGGGTGCCGACTTTGGTGCTGTGGGGCATGCAAGACATGGCCTTGCCGCCTGGTTTGATCAACGGCTTGTCCGACCACGTCCCAGACTTGCAATTGCACCGCGTGGCTGATGGCACCCATTGGTTGGTGCACGAACAGCCCGAATGGGTCGCCACAACCATCGGCAACTGGCTCCGCTGACCGCCTGATTCACGGCCAACTCTGTTTGAATGAAGCTTGCACTGCTTCAAACAAACACCATGCCTGCTTTTTTACACGTTGGCTGTGGCACCAAACACAAAAACGCCACCACCCGAGGGTTTGATTCGCCTGACTGGACGGAATGGCGCGTGGACATTGACCCACGGGTCAAGCCGGATTGGGTTGGCAGCATGACCCACATGCCCAGCGTGGCAAACGCGAGCATGGACGCGGTTTTCTCCAGCCACAACTTGGAACACTTGAACGCTCATGAAGTGCCATTGGCTTTGCAAGAGTTTTTGCGTGTGCTGACCCCGTCGGGGTTTTTGGTGCTGACGTGTCCCGATCTGCAAGCCGTGGCCGCGTTGATCGCCGAGGACCAATTGATGCAACCCGCTTACACCTCCGCTGCCGGCCCCATCACGCCATTGGACATGGTGTTCGGTTTGCAAACCGCGATTGCCAACGGCAACCACCACATGGCGCACCGCTGTGGTTTCACGCAAAAGGTGCTGACCGCCACATTGAAACACGCCGGGTTTGCATCGATATTGGCTGTCAGAAGACCCAAGGCGTTTGACCTCTGGGTGATCGCCAGCAAATCCGATCGCAACGAAGCCGCATTGCGCGCGCTGGCAGAGCCACACTTCCCCCTGGTCATCACGGCGGATAAAACGGCGGCTCGCCCGCAGGCCGCGTCTTGAAGCGTTTGTGAACCCAGTAGTACTGTTCAATCGACATCATCACTTGCGCTTCGATGGCTTGGTTCATGGTGAGTGTGTCTGCGGCGAGGTTGCCGCTGGGGTAAGACGGCCACACGGGTCCGATGTCCACTTCGTAGCCCGATGGTGTGAGCCTGGTCACCAAGGTGCAGACCCTCGCCTTGGACAACTTGGCCAAACGCGGCAGCGAATGGGTGGTGGCCGCGCTGACGCCAAAAAAATCCACCCATTCGGCGCCTTGCATGCCAAAGTCCATGTCCGGCGAATAATGCAACCGCATGCCTTGTTTCAACAGTTGCAGCAACGGCTGCGCCCCGTCATTGCGTGGCACCGAACGCACCAAGCCCGAGCGGTTTCGACCACGCATCACCCAATCCTCGACAAACCGGTTTCGCAAGGGCACGAACACAAACGCCATGGGAATGCGTTTGACCAATGTCATGGCCAAACCACCTGCATCCAAACCAATCACATGCGGTGCCAGCACGATCAGCGGGCTGGGGTCATCAAACACCTCGAACTGACCGCGAAATGTCATTCGCTGCTTCACCACATGGTCAGGCGCGTGCCACAACCAAGCGCGGTCCCACAACGATTGACCCAACAACACAAAATGCGCTTTGGCCAAACGGCGGTGAGCCGCGTTGCCCAATTGCGGGAAACACGCTGACACATTGGCCATCACCACACCACGGCGGCGTGCGGACACGGTGTAAAACGCCAGACCTGTCAGGCTGCCGATGGCACGGATCAGGCCCAAGGGCAAATGCGCCAACACCCTCATGGTCATGCGCAACGGGTTCAAGACAAGGCCTCTTGACGGGGTTGCTTGAACCGCGCGTAGCCCCACAGGTATTGCTGCGGGCATTGCCGGATCAAAGCTTCCAGCGCGAGATTGATTTGGTAGACCGCGGTTTCCAAATCGTCAGACAAAGCGTCCGCCATGGGTTGAACATGCATGCAATAGCCTTGCGCATGGGGCAAGCGCTCACCCCAGACCAGCAGCACCCGGGCACCGGTTTGCATCGCCAGTCGCGCAGCCAAGGTCATGGTGTAGGCTGGGTGGTCCCACATGCGAGACCAGATACCCATGCCCAACGGCGGCACTTGGTCGGGCAACAATCCGACCGACTGGCCTCGCCGCAAGGCTTTGATCAACTGACGCACGCCGTCCATGTTGGCAGGGACGGCTTTGAGAAAAGGCTTGTCCCGGCCATGGACCAACAAGTCGCGCAACCAAGCTTGTCTGGCAGGTCGGTACAACACCGTCAACGGGCCGTGCTGTGCGCCGAAACGCAAGGCGCAGGTCGGTGCGGTGATTTCAAAGCAACCCAAATGGGGGGTGACAAACACCACGCCCTTGCCTTGGGCATAGGCGTCAATGATGTGCTGCTCACCCTTCAAATGCACCGGCATGGGTGCGCCAAACCACACACGAAATGCTTCGAGTGCTTGACAACCGGCCGCGCCAATCGCCCCTCTGACTTGGGCCAAGGTGTAGCCGGCTTGGTGTGATTGGTCACGGAATTGGCGTCTGTAGCGCGGTGACAGTCCCCAGGTCAGCCAACCCAGCACAAAGCCGACTCGCTGCATCCAAAGCAGAGGCAGTCCAGACAGCCAGCGGATCAAAAAATTCATAGCAATCAGAGTTGATTAGAATGCCAATTGTCGCTGAGTTAATGAAGCAACTTGCAGGGCGACACACTCGCAAGAGTCGGCTGTTCATCGGCCATCTGCTAAAGCGTTCGCCAGGCTCTTTGGTATTGGCAACGCGTTAACCAACCACAGGAGTTTTTTTCATGGCGAACGATTATCTTTTCACCTCTGAATCCGTCTCAGAAGGCCATCCCGACAAAGTCGCTGACCAAATTTCAGACGCGATTTTGGATGCGATCTTCAAGCAAGACCCGCGCAGCCGCGTGGCCGCCGAAACGCTGACCAACACCGGTTTGGTGGTTCTGGCGGGTGAAATCACCACCAACGCGCATGTGGACTACATCCAAGTCGCGCGCGACACCATCCAACGCATTGGCTATGACAACACCGAGTACGGCATCGACTACAAAGGTTGTGCCGTCATGGTTTGTTATGACAAGCAATCGAACGACATTGCGCAAGGCGTCAACCACGCCTCTGACGATCACCTCAACACAGGCGCGGGCGACCAAGGTCTGATGTTCGGCTATGCGGTCAAGGAAACGCCCGACCTGATGCCCGCCCCCATCTATTACGCTCACCGTTTGGTCGAGCGCCAAGCCCAATTGCGCCGCGATGGCCGCCTGCCTTTTTTGCGACCTGACGCCAAAAGCCAAGTCACCATGCGCTATGTGGACGGCAAGCCGCACAGCATCGACACCGTGGTGCTGTCATCCCAACACAGCCCCGATCAAAGCGAAACTCCCACCAAAATGAAAGCCTCTTTCATTGAAGCGGTGATCGAAGAAATCATCAAGCCGGTGTTGCCCAAGGAATGGCTGAAAGACACGCGTTACCTGATCAACCCCACCGGGCGTTTTGTGGTCGGTGGACCGCAAGGCGATTGTGGTTTGACAGGCCGCAAAATCATTGTGGACACCTACGGCGGCGCCTGCCCGCACGGTGGTGGCGCGTTCAGCGGCAAAGACCCGAGCAAAGTCGACCGTTCAGCCGCGTACGCTGCGCGCTACGTGGCGAAAAACATTGTGGCGGCCGGACTCGCCACGCAATGCCAAGTGCAAGTGGCTTACGCCATCGGTGTGGCCAAACCCATGAACGTGACCGTCAACACCCAAGGCACTGGCGTCATCAGCGACGACAAAATCGCCGCGTTGGTCGATGCGCATTTTGATTTGCGTCCCAAAGGCATCATCCAAATGTTGGACCTGCTGCGCCCGATCTACGAAAAAACCGCTGCCTATGGACACTTTGGCCGCGACGAACCTGAATTCACTTGGGAACGCACGGACCGCGCAGCAGCTTTGAAAACAGCCGCTGGTATCAAGTAATGCTGTAACGCTGGCACAGCGCGTCGCGCTGTGCCGGATCGAAATTGATGCGCTGGGGGTCATGCCCCACCGCCTCAAGCAAGCGCGGGTTCATCACGGCAAACCACAGCGGTGGCACATACGCCACCAAAAACATGCCGGCATAGCCGCTGGGCAACTGGGGCGCGTCCTCAAAATGCCTGAGCGCCTGATACCGCCGGGTCGCATGCGCATGGTGGTCTGCATGGCGTTGCAAATGAAACAACATCCAGTTGGACAACACATGGTTGCTGTTCCACGAATGGCGCGGTTGGCATCGCTCTAAACTGCCATCGGGCAATTGCACGCGCTTCAAACCGTAATGCTCGACATAGTTGGCCGAGGTCAGTTGAAAATTCGTCCACATGGCCACAGGCAAGATGAACAACAACACTTGTGGCCCCAGCCACCAACAAAGCCCTGACCACAATGACGCGGTGATGGCCAAGCCTTGCAATATGTGATTGCGCCAATGGACAGGCGCCAAGCCCTTGTGTTGCAAGCGTTGTGCCTCGTATTGCCACGCACGTTTTGCGCCACCGGGCATTTCACGGCAGACAAACGCCCAAATGGACTCACCCATGCGTGAAGACGCGGTGTCGTGCGGCGTGGCGACTTCAACATGGTGACCCCGGTTGTGCTCGATGCAAAAATGTCCGTAGGCGCTGGGTGCCAACACCCACATCGCCAAATGGCGTTCAAGCCGGTTGTGTTGATGACCCATTTCATGGGCGAGGTTGATGCCAAACCCACCGACCGCACCGGTCGCCAACACCATGGCCAACCACCCATGCCAAGGAATGTCATGGGTCGCCACAAACCAAGCAGAAAAAATGAATGCCAGCCACAAGATGGGCACCAAGGCATAGGTGACGTACCGGTAGTAAGGGTCGTTCTCGAGTTGGGACACCGCTGATTCCGGCGGATTGCGGCGAGACGGAGGTATCCACCAATCGGCCAAGGGCACCAAGCCATACAAGAACACCAAAGGCCACCACAAGGTCATTGCGTCCCCTGTCCACCACATCCACACAGGGCCGGCGGCCACCAGGGCTGGCGACAGCACCGACAGCAACCAGACCCAGCGCCAGTTATCGCGGTAAATCAGGGTTGGCTGGTGGGTCTGGGAAGGTGTGGACATGGCAGCCGTCGGTCAATTCAAGCTGGCAATGTAATGGGCCAAGTTATCGATGTCTTCTTCGCTCAATGTACTGGCCACACTGGTCATGTTGCCCGCGTCGTTGTTGCGGTCCTTGGCTTTGAAATCTTTGAGTGTTTTGACCACGTAATCAAAATTTTGGCCAGCCACTTTGGGGATTTCGTTTTGCCCTTTGAACTCACCCAAGTGGCACATGGCACACAAGGTTTCGTCGGCTTTGGCAATGCCTTTTTTGACTTTGTCAGGGTCGGCTTTGAAACGCTTGTTGGTGAGTTTTTGTTCAGAAAAATAGCTGGCCAGCTCTTGCATGTCGGCTTTGCTCAAACCGGCGGTCATCGGCGACATCATGTCATTGTGGCGACGGCCTTCTTGAAAGTCGCGCAATTGCATGTAGATGTAGCGCGCATTTTGGCCCGCAAGACTGGGGGTATTGGGCATGCTGGCGTTGCCGTTTTCACCATGGCAACCGATGCACATTGCCGCTTTGGCAGGCATTTGGGCCCATGCATGGGGTGCGCTGAAAGATACAAAAGTGGCCAACACACAGCAGGCAAAAGACAAATAGGTATTCATACAGTTTTCAAGGGACGGACATGAAAAAAGGCCTGGGTGCACTTGCATGCACACAGGCCTCGGCTTAAAAAAACTCAGTCAGCTCAGGGCAGTGTGAACACAACCACGGAATTACCGCGCTTGGCATCGATCTGGTTGTTGCCACCCGCTGCCACTGCAATGTACTGCTTGCCACCGATGGTGTAAGACACGGCAGGTGCATTCACCCCGGCGCCTGTCTGGTATTCCCACAATTTCTTGCCGTTTTTGGCATCGAAAGCGCGGAACAAACCATTGGCTTCGCCGTTGAACACGAGGCCGCCAGCCGTGGCCAACACGCCACCGATCAAAGGCTCGTCTGTGTCAAATTTCCATGCCACTTTGCCCGTGTCGATGTTGACAGCAGACAAACGACCGCTTTGCTTTTCGCTGGGGATGGTTTTGAACGCACCGCCCAACCACAGCTTGCCGCCGGGGTACTTGGAAGCTTCAACGTGGTAGGTCATGGGTTGCAGCAAATTGGCTGCAAACGCCAGACGGGCTTCAGGGTGAATCGCCATCGGGCTCCATTCCACACCACCGTTGGCACCCAACATCATCTTGGCGCCTTCTTTGGTGGGCAATGTCCACAGACCATCTTGCGGAACCATGGCTTCAGAGAAGCGGATCAGTTCGCCAGTGGCGCGGTCATGCACATAGACGTGGCCAGTTTTGCCAGCGTGGATGGCCACTTTGGTCATCTTGCCGTCTTTGCCTTTGGCTTCTGTCAAGATGACAGGAGACACCGCATCCAAGTCCCACACGTCGTGGGCGATGTACTGGTGGTGCCACTTGTACTTGCCAGTGTTCAGGTCCACAGACACGATGGAGTCTGTGTACAGGTTGTCGCCGGGACGCTCAGCACCATAGAGGTCAGGGCTGGGGTTGCCGACCACGAAGAACACGCTGTTGGTTTCCAAGTCAACCGCAGGGGCCATCCACACGCCGCCGCCCAGCGTTTTGTAGAAATCGCCGCCTTGTTTGGCCAATTGAGCTTTTTCAGCAGGAATGTCACGCAACATGTTGCGGCCGGTGGAATCTTTCACCGCCCACACGCCTTCATGACCTTTTTCAGGGATGGTGTGGAATGTCCATTGCAATTTGCCGTCTTTGGCGTCAAACGATTTGACGAAACCGCGGATGCCGTATTCGCCGCCGTTGGTGCCGATCAGCACGCGGCCGTTGACGGCCACCGGTGCCATGGTTTCTGAGTAACCCAATTCTGGGTCAGCGATTTGGGTGTCCCAAACCAGCTTGCCAGTTTTGATGTCAAGCGCCACGAGTTTGGCGTCCAAGGTGCCCATGAACACACGGTCGCCCATGATGGCCACACCGCGGTTGTTAGGACCGCAGCAGTAGGTGGTGACGGGACCCATCTTGTGCTTGTAGTGCCACTTTTGCTTGCCAGTGACGGGGTCGATCGCGTACACGTGGTTGTAAGACGTGGTGATGTACATGGTGCCATCGACAACGATCGGGGCTGTCTGCATGGACTCCAAGACTTCGGTCTGGAAGGTGAATGCTGGACGCAATTTGCTGACGTTGTTGGTGTCAATTTGCTTGGCAGGGTAGTAACGCGTGTTTGCATAATTTGCATTGGTATGCAAGAAATTGCTGCCGTCCTTGTCAGCAGCACTCAACTGTGACTGACTGACATCGGCCTGGGCGAACCCGGCTGACAAAACACCGACTGCCAAGCAGGCGATGGTTTGGGAAATTTTCTTTCCGTATGTGTGCATTTGTGCTCCTTCAGCCTTGCGGCCATGTTTGATAAACCAGATGGGATTGAGATACAAACCGAGATTTAGCTCACAATCCTTGTCCAGAAGTCTGGGTTTTTAACTTGCGCTAACCTTGTGCTGTGAGAAACACGAATTAACTGCAAGGAAAAATTCCCATAGACCCATCTTAACCATGCACTGCAAAATTGCACTAGGCTGCAATACCCGAAAAGGGAAAACCCTTAAGACCTTGACAGCCTATGCCATGCAGTTTGACCGCGTAAGGACATTGATTCATATGAGTAACTACACCAGACTGTTTACTATTGGGTTCGCTTTGCTGGCGGCCTGGGGCCCCGTGGCATGGGCGCAAAACGACGCCACCTTCACACTCAATGCACAACTGCTGGTTGCGGCCCGCCAAAGCGACGTCGAGGGCGTGAAGAAAAGCCTCGATCGCGGCGCCTTGCCCAATTCCCGCAACCGCCAAGGCAAAACCGCGCTGTTCATGTCGATTGAAAAAAACCAAATGGACATCTTCAAGATGATGTTGGATGCCGGTGCCGATGTGAACCTGCCATCGCTCGAAAAAGTCACCCCGCTGATCGCGGCGGCTTATTCAGGCAACACCGACATGGTGGCCCTGCTGATCGCCAGAGGTGCCAAGCTCGAGGAAGAAGACCGTCTGCACAAATCTGCCTTGGTGTATGCGGCGGGCATGGGCCATGACAAGGTGGTGAATCTGCTGCTGAGCGCTGGCGCTTTGGTGGATGCGGCCTACATCGATGGTTTGACGCCTCTGATGTGGGCAGCCGGTCAAGGCCATGGCGAGGCGGTGCGTTTGTTGCTGGCCAAGGGTGCCAACAAAAACCTCAAAGACGAGCGCGGCTTGACGGCGCTGGACATGGCCAAAGCAGGCGGCCATTCACAGATCGTGGCTTGGTTGGAATGAACGGCTGAACCAGGCAGCCGAACTCACTGATTGGGTTCGTTGAAACAGCTTTTCTCCACCTCGTCGTACATGGCCGCGCGCTGGGTATCGCTGTGGTAAATCTTCCAAATTTCATCGGCGATGGCGCGGGTCAGGTCTTTGAACTCCGGGTTGCAGTGGTGTTTGAGTTGGTCCTGAAAGGTCGCTTGCCCACGACGCCATTGGTTTTCACGCAGGATGAACGCGTAATGCACCAACTCGTGGCCCACGCCCCATGTCACCATTTCTTTGCTGTACTGCTCGATGGTGCGCGGCGCAATGCTGATTTGCATCGGGTACTCGGGAAATTTTTCTGTCGGGTATTGAAAACCCATGCGCGCAAAGGGTGGCACATGCCAATCCAACACCAACCTGGGCGGCGGTAAGTCCATGGGCGCGTGCGTGCTGCGCTTGACAAAGCCCCACAGGCGGCTGATGACGTCGTAATCGATTTCAGGCGGGGTGTACTCGATCTGCTGAAATTCAGCCGCAGCCCAAACGGTGCAAGACAGACAAGCACCGGTCATCGCCACCCACCAAGATCGAATGCGCATGCAGACACCCCCAAACAAAAACGAAGTTTGCACCAAGCACGCGCAGTGCATGCAAGCCCATGGCAAAGCCCTTGCCGGCATGGGGCAGTGGCAATGTCAGAGCGTGTCGCGCCGGGCCAAGTCAGGGAACAGTTTGAACCAAGCCAAGGCGATGGCCACCGTGCCCATGCCACCGGCCACCACCGAGATCACCGGTCCCCACAGCGCCGCGGTCAAACCGGATTCGAATTCGCCGAGTTCGTTGGAAGCGCCGATGAACACGCCGTTGACCGCAGCGACCCGACCCCGCATCTCATCAGGCGTTTCCATTTGCATCAAGGTCAAACGGGTGACCACACTGATGTTGTCAGCTGCGCCGGTGACAGCCAGCGCCACCAAGGACAACACGAAATGGTCGGACATGCCAAACACCATGCTGGCCAACCCAAACACGGCCACCGCTGCCAACAATTTGTAACCCACCCGGCGCTGGATCGGCCAACGGGTGATGGCGATGGACATGCACAACGCACCCACCGCAGGCGCGGACCGCAACAAACCCAAACCGTCGGGACCCACATGCAAGATGTCGCGGGCAAACATCGGCAACAGTGCCGTGGCCCCACCCAACAACACTGCAAACAAATCCAAAGAAATCGCCCCCAGCAACACCTTGCGTTGCCAGACAAACGCCACGCCTGCGAACAGCGATTGCCAACTCAAACTGTGCTGCCTGACCACGTGCGGGTAGCGCACCCACAAGGTCAACAGCATGGACAAGGTAAACAGCACCGCACACACACAGTAAACCGTCAACGCGCCACCCAAATAAAGCAAGCCACCCACTGCAGGTCCGCCAATCACCGCCATTTGCACGCCCGTGGAACTGAGCGCAACTGCGCGTTGAAACAGTTCTTTAGGCACCAGCAACGGGGTGATGGCCTGCTGCGCGGGCATTTGAAAAGCCCGCGTGAAACCCAATACCCAGGCGACGGCAAAAATCAGCTCCCGGCTGGTTTGTCCTTGGGAAGTGGCGAAACCCAGAACCACCGCCACCAAACCCAACACCGCCATGCAAGTGGCAAAAATTCGACCCCGGTGCAAACGGTCAACCACATGCCCGGCGGGCAAGGCCATCAAAAACGCCGGGATGAATTGAAACAAGCCCACCAAACCGAGGTCCCACGCGCTGTCGGTCAATTCATACAGGTGCCAACTGATGGCCAGCATCAGCATTTGGTGGGCGGTGATCCCGCAAATTCGCGCCAACCAAAAACGCATGAACTGGCGATGCGCCAGCAATTCAGAAAAAGACGAAGACATGCAGGGATTGTCGCGGCAATGCTCGGCCTGATTTGCCGCAACGAAAAGCCCTTGGCTGCGGGCAACCAAGGGCTGGTGTGAACAAGGTCAACCGCTGCGGTTGACGCTGTTGGCCTTAAGCCGCCAAGCGGTCTTCCACGACGGTTTTGGCGGTGCCGCCGATCAGGATTTTGCGAGGCAATTTTTCGTCAGGAATGACATTTTCCAGACGGATGACCAGCAAACCGTTGACCATGTCGGCTGAGCGAACCACCACGGTTTCAGCCAGCGTGAATTGGTGGGTGAAATCGCGTGTGGCAATGCCTTTGTGCAAGTATTCGCCTTGCGCATTGGCTTTGACTTTGCCGATGATGCTGAGTTTGTTGCCCTCGGCGGTGATCTCAATGTCGTCTTGCTGAAAACCTGCGACAGCGACTTCGATCATGTAGTCGTTTTCGTTGTGCTTGACGATGTTGTAGGGGGGGTAGGTTTGTGCCCGCGATGCCGGGTCACCGGTTTCGAGTTGTTGAAACGCGTCGATCAGTCGTTCAAAGCCGACAGAACTTAAAAGCAGGTTGCGTCCGAATGCGTAAGCCATTTGAAATCTCCTTGAAAACAAGCAAGTGAATGAAACACCAAGGCCCCGAAGGCACCTTGATGAAACATACTTTTGGGCCGGTCAGGCAATTTCAAGGGGGCGGTTTCAAATCGTCATGCCGCCGTCGATCGAGTAAGCATTGCCCGTGATGAAGCGAGATTCATCGCTGGCCAAAAACACCACGATCGGTGCAATTTCATGGGCTTGTGCCAACCGACCCATGGGCTGTCTGGCGATGAAGTTTTTGCGCGCTTGCACCGGGTCGGCTTGGCTGTTGATGCGGTCTTGCAATGACGGGGTGTCGACGGTACCTGGGCAAATGGCGTTGCAGCGAATGCCTTGGCCCACGTAATCCGCAGCCACGGCTTTGGTCAACCCAATGACCGCGGCTTTGCTCACGCCATAGACAAACCGGTTGGGCAAGCCTTTGATACTGGAAGCCACACTCGCCATGTTGATGATGCTGCCGCCGCCCTGGGCCAGCATGTGGGGCAACACGGCTTGGATCATCCAAAACTGTGAACGCGCGTTGAGGTTCATGGCGAAATCCCAATCCTCGTCGGTGGCATCCAGCGCGGTGTTGCTGTGGACATGGCCCGCGCAATTGAACACCGCATCGATTTTGTCAATCCGCTTGACCAAGGCATGGATGGCCGGTTTGTCCAACACATCCAACACCGCGGTGTGAATGCGGGCATGGCCTTCAAACGATTTAAGCAACTCGGGCTTCACGTCCGTTGCCCAAACCGTCGCGCCTTCGGCAGCCATGGCCATGACAGCAGCATGACCGATGCCTTGTCCAGCGGCAGTGACGAGTACGGTGTGATTGGCTAAGCGCATGTGTTTTCTCCTTGAAAACCCGATAGCTTAATCACTCGCTGTGGCGAAGCCTTGAGACACAGCCAGCGCGTTTGGCTCATGGCTTGGCTTGGACATCACAAGAGGCCAGACTGTGCATGCTGCCAATTTTGCCGACCGAGACATAGCGGTCAGAGGGAATGTTGGTGGTCACCACCAACGAACCGTCTTTGTAATCGGTCCATGTTTCACCGTCTTGCGAACGCCAAGCCCGGTTGAACGACAAACGGTAAACATCCCCCTTGAACGTCAGTTCGGCGGTTTGACCGGCGAACACCACGCTGAACGGCGCACCCAACACGGCTTGCGTGCATTGCAACTCCCCGGTGGTCAATTGGGCATGGCTGAGGGACAGAGCGAACACCAATGAAAAGGTGAGAAAGTATTTCGACATGCGCATGGCGGGCTTGATGTGAATCTGTCTGCTGAAAGAAATGTGAAGTCACGGCCATTCTGCCAAATGATGGCTTGCACTGTTTCGATGGCTGCTGGCATGAGCCGGACTCACTGAAAGACTGATCCCTGGTCACACACGGCGCCCATGCACGAAATTACATTGCCTCGCATGAACCCTCGCCTTTCTGTGAACGAACGCCCCAACCCGCCAGACCTGCAAGCCGTCGAATGGTTGTCCCAGTTGCTGCTGCAAAGTTTGTCTTTGAAAGCGTCAGACATCCACCTCGAACCCTTCGAGAATTTGCTGCGCGTGCGGATTCGCCGTGATGGCCATTTGTATGAAATGCCCGCGCCGCCGGCCAGCCTGCGAGAGCAAATTGTCTCGCGCATCAAAGTGCAGTCGCGCATGGACATCGCAGAGAAAAGACTGCCGCAAGATGGCCGCTTTCAACTCGCGTTGCCACAACGTTCTATCGACATGCGGGTCAGCAGTTTGCCGACCCTGCATGGCGAAAAATTGGTGCTGCGCATTTTGGATGTGCAATCTCAACCTCTGGGCTTTGAGGCGCTCGGCTTGCCTGACAAAGAACTCACACAACTGCAAGAAGCCATTCACCGACCCAACGGCATGGTGCTGATCACAGGGCCAACAGGCTCTGGCAAAACAGTGACCTTGTACACCTGTCTGAACCAGCTGAACACCCCGGCGGTGAACATCGCCACCGTGGAAGACCCGTCAGAAATTGTGTTGCCGGGTGCCAACCAAATCAATGTCAATGAACGCATCGGGTTGACATTCGATGTTGCCTTGCGCGCTTTGCTGCGACAAGACCCAGACATTTTGATGGTCGGTGAAATCCGTGACTTGGCCACGGCTGACATGGCGGTCAAAGCCTCGCAAACCGGTCACTTGGTGTTGTCCACCTTGCACACCAACGACGCGCCGTCTACTTTGACCCGGCTCAATCACATGGGCATAGCGGGCTTCAATTTGGCCAGCAGCGTGGTGTTGGTTTGTGCCCAACGCTTGTTGCGCCGTTTGTGCAATGCATGCAAACAACCACAGCCAGACCGAGCGGGTTACCGTGCTGTAGGTTGCCCGCAATGCCTCGATGGTTACAAAGGACGGCTGGCGATTCACCAAGTCATGCCCATCACCCCCGCCTTGCAACCCTTGGTGCTCCAGCAAGCCAGCACTGCTGAATTGGCAGCCCAAGCGGCGCGCGACGGTGTTCGAAGCCTCAGAGAAGCGGGCATGTGCAAAGTCGATGCGGGTGAGACGACGTTGGAAGAAGTGATGGCCGCCACCCATGATTGACACGTCACGACCTGACCAGCCCATGCCGCTCCATCGAGGGGTTGCCACAGCCTCACGTTTTCGCGCGGTCAGTGCGCGTGAATTGACAGCGTTCACCCGGCAATTGGCCACACTGGTGTCCTCAGGCGTGCCCTTGCTGCAAGCCTTGGACGCGATCCACAAAGGGCTGCAAGCACAAGCCATCGGTCAAGTGGTTGAACAACTGCGTGCACACATTGCGGCTGGCTTGTCGCTGCAAGCGGCCTTGCAGCAGCACAGCGTGTTTTCGCCTTTGTATTGCCAGATGGTGGCAGCGGGTGAGTTGTCTGGGAACTTGGACAACATGCTCAACCGATTGGCATGGCACACCGAACGTCAACAGCAATTGCTCAGAAAAGTGCGCATGGCGCTGGTCTATCCGGTGGCGGTGTTGGTGATTGCGCTGGGTGTCGTGGCCGTGATTTTGGTCTGGGTGGTGCCCGTGTTTCAATCGATTTTTGCGTCATTCGGCGCCGAGCTCCCATGGGCCACGCAACTGATGTTGGGGATGAGCGAGGGCTTGATGCGCTGGGGTTGGTTCTGGTCAGGTGGCATCTGTGCCGCTGGCTGGTTGATCCACAAACACCACCAAACCAGCGTCAAATTTCAATGGTTTGTGGCGGTTCGTGCGCTTCGCATGCCGCTGTTGGCACCGTTGGTGATCAACACCAACCTCACCATTTGGACACGTTGCATGGCGATGCTGTTGCAGTCCGGCGTGCCGCTGCTGGACACCTTGGACACGGTGGCCGGTGCTTGCGGTAACCGTGTGTATGCGTTGTCAACTTTGAGGGTGCGTGACGCGGTGTTCAAAGGCATTGCCTTGTCGGCTGCGCTGCGGCAACTCGATGACACCACACACCATCCCAGTGGTGACTTCATCGGTTTGTACCCACCGATGTTGGTGCAGATGATCGACATCGGCGAACAATCTGGCAGCCTGTCGGCGTTGCTCGGCAAAGCCGCTGACGCGCAAGACGAGGCGCTTGAACACCTGGTTCAATCGCTCACGCAGTTGATTGAACCTTTGTTGGTGGTGGTGCTCGGAGGCTTGGTTGGCGGCATGGTGGTGGCTTTGTACCTGCCCGTCTTTCAACTCGGGCAAGTGATGTGACGCTGGGTCTTATAGACTCGCGGTCATGTCGCACACCGCATTCAGACGCATAGGCTTGACCGGAGGCATCGGCAGCGGCAAGTCCACCTTGGCGCAACGCTTGGTCGCGCGCGGTGTGGCATTGATCGATGCCGATGCCTTGTCGCGCCAATTGACTGCCGCACACGGCGAGGCCATGCCCGATATCGCAAAAGCGTTTGGGTCCGAGTTCATTGCCTCTGACGGCAGTTTGAACCGAGAACGCATGCGCGCGTTGGTGTTTGCAGCGCCCGAAGCCCGTTTGCGCTTGCAAGCCTTGTTGCATCCGAAAATTCTTGCTGCCCTGTTGGCGCAAGAGTCCCGTTTGAAGACCGAGGGAAAACCCTTGGTTGTCTTGGACATCCCTTTGCTGGTCGAGTCAGCCCATTGGCGCCAAGCCGTCGACCGTGTGCTGGTGGTGGATTGCTCGGCAGAGACGCAAATCCGGCGAGTCATGCAGCGCAGTGGCCTGAGTGCCGAGCAAGTTCAGGGCATCATGGCCACGCAAGCCAGCCGCGCGCAACGGCTCAGCGCCGCCGACTGGGTGGTGGCCAACGATGTCGATGACATGGGCCGTTTGGACCGAGCAGCGCAAGCGATTCAGCTGCACTTGTGAGCATCATCCGCCTCAAACCGTTGCAGACAGCGGTTATCATTTCCCTTGTCAACAATCCCCTACCTGTGCGCTTTTTGTGATTCTCTACGAACACCCCTTTAACGAACGAATTCGCACTTACTTGCGGTTGGAATATTTGCTCGGGCGTTTTGAGCACCTGTTGTTGCGTTCCTCAGAAATCGATCACCATTTCGCGCTCACCACCTTGTTTGAAATCATCGATGTCGGTGGCCGTTCCGATTTGAAATCTGACATCCTCAAAGAACTCGAAAGACACAAGCAGCAGTTCAGCAGTTACAGAGGCAACCCTTCTGTGTCAGAAGCTGTGCTGAATGAATTGCTGGGCAACATTGACAAATGCTTGCAAGGTTTCAATACCCAAGGCGCCCGCATCAGCCAATGCGTGACGGAAAGTGATTTCCTCAGCAGCTTGCGCAACCGCGTGGCCGTACCGGGTGGCACCTGTGCATTTGATTTGCCCGGCTATCACGCTTGGCAACAACGCGACCCTGACCTTCGCCGCAAAGACATTTTGAAATGGTCAGAACCACTCAAAGTGTTGCAAGACAGCGTGGGCCTGTTGATGCGTTTGTTGCGCGAAAGCGGTTCGCCGCAACGTGTGGTGGCCAACCAAGGCCAGTTCCAACAAGCCTTGCCGCAGGGGCGTTTCCAAATGATGCGCTTGTTCATTGACGAGGCACAAGGCTTGGTGCCCGAAATCAGTGGCAACCGCATGATGGTTTGGGTGCGCTTGATCCACCAAAACTGGGAAGGCAAACCTCAAACAGCCGTGGGCAACGCTGAATTTGAAATAGAGCTCTGCGCCTGAGCCAACCATTCCAGCACCGGCAGCGTTCCCGCCAACACTGGCGCCACGGTAACAGGCAGTTGCTGCCAAGCAAATTGTTGGCCTTCTTTCATTTGCAATTCGCCCTGCCACTTGGTCACTTTGCAAAAATGCAATTGCACCCAAGCATGCGGGTAATCGATTTGCTCATCGCGCCAGCGAGTGACTTGCGTGACGTGAATACCCAGCTCTTCGTGCAGTTCGCGAGCCAACGCTTGCTCGACGGTTTCATTGGCCTCAATTTTTCCGCCAGGAAACTCCCAATGGCCAGCGTAGGCTTTTCCCGGCGGGCGGGTGGTCAACAAAAAATGGCCATCGGGTTGGGACAACACCCCCACGGCGACTTGAATCAAGGCTCTGTCAGCCACATTCGCACGCGGCAGGTGGGCATCAACCACCCGCACCGATGGCTGGACCTGCTGCTGGCTCATGCCCCGCCTGTGGCCAAACGCCCAGCGTAGTCACGGGCAAATTGGTAAGCCACGCGTCCGCTGCGCGAGCCTCTTTCCAACGCCCAGACCAGAGACTCGGGGTGTGCTTGCGGCCAGAGCGTGGCAGGCACCTGCAACGCGGATAACCATTGGTCAACGATGCGCAGGTATTCGTCTTGACTGAACGGGTAAAAACTCACCCACAAACCGAAACGTTCTGAGAGAGAAATTTTTTCTTCGATCACTTCGCCGGGATGCACTTCGCCATCGTCGGTGTGGGTGTAACTGAGGTTGTCCTTCATGTATTCGGGCAACAAATGGCGGCGATTGCTGGTGGCATAAATGAGCACATTCGGGGTGGCTGCAGCCACCGTGCCGTCCAAAATGGATTTCAAAGCCTTGTAGCCGGGTTCGCCTTCGTCAAAACTCAAGTCATCGCAAAAGACGATGAATTTTTCTGGTCGATCAGCCACCACATGAATGATGTCCGGCAAATCAACCATGTCCTGTTTATCAACTTCAATCAAACGCAAGCCTTGAGTGGCATAGGTGTTCAAACACGCTTTCACCAATGACGATTTACCCGTGCCACGTGCGCCGGTCAGCAGCACATTGTTGGCGGGTTTGCCTTGCAGGAATTGCAAGGTGTTGCGCTGGATTTTTTCTTTTTGTGGATCGATTTCTTTCAAATCATCCAAGGACATCTGCCCCACGTGCCGCACCGCTTCAAGGACACCATGTCCACTGCTGCGCTTGCGGTAACGAAATGCGATGCCTGTCTGCCAATCTGGTGCGTGCAAGGGTTGAGGCAGTATCAGTTCGATGCGCGCCATCAACAACTCGGCGCGGTGCAGCATGCGTTCCAAAGCGTCGTTCATGGCTCAGCTTCGGTAGTCTGCGTTGATGGTGACATAGTCGTGGCTCAAGTCACACGTCCACACTTGGTCATGGGATTGTCCGCGTCCCAACCACACGCGAACCGTGATTTCATCTTGCTTCATCACGCGCTGGCCATCTTCCTCACGGTAATCGGGGTGACGCCCGCCATGCGTGGCGACATGCACGTCGTCCAAAAACAGTTCAATCAAGCCTTGGTCTAAATCGGCCACACCCGCGTAACCCACGGCGGCCAATATGCGACCGAGGTTGGGGTCGCTGGCAAAAAAAGCGGTCTTCACCAAGGGTGAATGCGCGATCGAATAAGCCACTTGACGGCACTCGGCGGCATCGCGACCACCTTCGACGCTCACCGTGATGAATTTGGTGGCGCCCTCACCGTCACGCACAATCGCTTGCGCCAACCAACGCGCCACATTGATCAACTCTTGCTTGAGTTTGCTGGCTGATGGGCTGAGCCAATCGGTCACGGTAGGGTTGGCAGCTTTGCCCGTGGCAATGACCACAAAAGAGTCGTTGGTTGACGTGTCACCGTCAATCGAAATGCGGTTGAAGGAAGCCTCTGCCAATTCGTGGGCCAAGCCATTCATCAGCGCCGGGTCGATCGCAGCGTCGGTCGCCAAGAACCCGAGCATCGTGGCCATGTTGGGGCGGATCATGCCCGCCCCCTTGGAGATGCCAGTGACAGTGACCGTGCGGCCATCCAACTCGCATTGGCGACTGATGGCCTTGGGCAAGGTGTCGGTGGTCATGATCGCTTGCGAGGCCAAAGACCAATTGGCCTCGGAGCGGGCGGCCAAGGCTTTGGGCAAACCATCGACGATGCGTTGCACCGGCAAGGGTTCCATGATGACACCAGTGGAAAACGGCAGGATGTGTTGCGGCTTCACGCCCAGTTCGTGGGCCAATGCGCTGCACACAGCAAATGCATGGTTCAACCCGTCTTGGCCAGTGCCCGCGTTGGCCACGCCAGTGTTGATGACCAGCGCACGAATGCCTTGGCCAGCTGCCAAATGCTGTTTGCACAACTGCACCGGGGCAGCACAAAAACGGTTTTGCGTGAAGACCGCGCCAACGGCAGCACCTTCGTCCAAGGTGATCACGGTCAAGTCTTTGCGGTGGGCTTTGCGCACGCCAGCTTCGGTCACGCCAATTTGCAATCCGGCAATCGGGTGCAAATCCTCGGGACGGGCAACGGTCAGGTGAACAGCCATGGCTTAGGCCAATTTGCCGTGGCAGTGCTTGTATTTCTTGCCACTGCCGCACGGACAAGGCTCATTGCGACCGACGACAGGGACCGTGCTTTGGCTTGTTGCAGTGTCTGCACCAAACAACTGGGCTTGGCCGGTTTCGTCTGGCGCTGAGTAGGTGAGGTTGGTGACCGCGTCTGCGCGTTGCTCGATGGCTTGGGCGGCTTCTTGAATTTGCTCGGCTTTTTCGATTTGCACCGTCATCAAAATCCGGGTGACTTCGTTTTTGACCATGTCCAACAACTGGCCGAACAACTCAAACGCTTCGCGCTTGTATTCTTGCTTGGGTTGCTTTTGTGCATAGCCACGCAAATGGATGCCTTGGCGTAAATAGTCGAGTGAAGACAAATGTTCGCGCCAATGGCTGTCGATGTTTTGCAGCAGCACCGCCCGCATGAACGGGGTGAATTGGTCCACACCCACGGTGTCCAATTTTTGTTGGAATGCCGCGTGTGCTGCATCCACCACTTTGTGCAGGATGTCTTCGTCGGTGATGGACTGCGCTTGTTCGACCCACTGGACCAAGGGCAGGTCGATGTGCCAATCGTTGCGCAAGACGCTTTGCAAACCCGCCATGTCCCATTGCTCTTCGACCGACTCAGGCGGCACAAATTGACGCACGATGTCGGTGAAACAACCCTCTCGCAAACTGGCAATTTGCGCGGTCAGGTTTGACGCATCCAAAATGTCGTTGCGTTGCTGGTAGATGACTTTGCGCTGGTCGTTGGACACATCGTCGTATTCCAGCAATTGCTTGCGAATGTCGAAATTGCGCGCTTCCACTTTGCGCTGCGCACTTTCGATGCTGCGCGTGACCATGCCCGCTTCAATGGCTTCGCCTTCGGGCATCTTCAAACGGTCCATGATGGCCTTGACACGCTCGCCCGCGAAAATGCGCATCAACGAATCGTCCAAGCTCAAATAAAAACGCGACGAACCTGGGTCACCTTGGCGGCCCGAGCGGCCACGCAACTGGTTGTCAATGCGTCGCGACTCGTGACGCTCGGTCGCGATGATGCGCAAGCCACCCGCAGCTTTCACTTTTTCATGTTCAAGCGCCCAAGCTTCACGAAGTTGTTGGGCTTTGGCGGCTTTGTCAGACTCGCTGATGCTGTCGTCTGCCATCAACTTTTCAATGGCTTTTTCGACGTTGCCGCCCAAGACGATGTCGGTACCCCGCCCAGCCATGTTGGTAGCAATGGTGATGGCACCGGGGGCGCCGGCTTGCGCCACGATGTCGGCCTCGCTGGCGTGTTGCTTGGCATTGAGCACTTGGTGCTTGAGACCCGCCGCTTGGAGCATGCCTGAGAGCAATTCAGAGAGTTCAATTGAGGTCGTGCCCACCAACACGGGTTGGCCGCGACCGTGGCATTCCTTGATGTCGTCAATGGCCGCCTTGTATTTTTCCTCGGTGGTTTTGTAGACACGATCGAGTTGGTCTTCACGGCGGCTCGGTTTGTTCGGCGGGATGATGACGGTTTCTAAACCGTAAATTTCTTGGAATTCATAGGCTTCGGTGTCAGCCGTGCCGGTCATGCCGCTGAGCTTGTCGTACAAACGGAAATAATTTTGGAACGTGATCGACGCCATGGTCTGGTTTTCAGCCTGGATCGGCACACCTTCCTTGGCTTCCACCGCTTGGTGCAAACCATCGCTCCAGCGACGGCCTGACATCAAACGGCCGGTGAATTCATCGACGATGATGATTTCGCCGCCTTGGTTCACGTAATGCTGGTCCAAATGGTAGAGATGCTGGGCGCGCAACGCGGCGTACAAATGGTGCACCAAACCGATGTGTGACGGGTCGTACAAAGACGATCCCGCAGGCAGCATGCCCATGTCGGAGAGGATTTTTTCAGCCTTTTCATGACCGAGTTCCGTCAGGTAAACCTGATGGGATTTTTCGTCCAACGTGAAGTCGCCGGGGGTGATCACGCCTTCGCCGGTGCGCAAATCCATCTCACCTTCTTGCCGCGTCAGATGGGGGACCACCTTGTTCATCGCCAAGTAAGTTTCGGTGTGGTCTTCGGCTTGTCCGCTGATGATCAGTGGCGTGCGGGCCTCGTCAATCAAAATCGAGTCAACTTCGTCGACGATCGCGTAATTGAGTTTTCGCTGCACGCGTTCAACAGGCTCATAAACCATGTTGTCGCGCAAATAATCAAAACCATATTCGTTGTTGGTGCCGTAAGTGATGTCGCTGCGGTAAGCGTTTTGTTTTTCCTCGCGCGACAATTGCGCCAAATTGACGCCCACGCTCAAACCAAGAAAGTTGTACAAGCGGCCCATCCACTGGGCATCGCGGTTGGCCAAGTAATCGTTGACCGTGACCACATGCACACCCAAACCAGACAAGGCATTCAAATACACCGCGAGCGTGGCTGTGAGTGTTTTGCCCTCACCGGTGCGCATCTCCGCAATTTTTCCTTGGTGTAACGCAATGCCACCCAACATTTGCACATCAAAGTGGCGCATTTTCATGACACGCTTTGAGCCCTCACGCACCACCGCAAATGCCTCTGGCAACAAATCATCCAGACTTTCGCCTTGCTGATGCCGTAGCTTGAATTCGGTGGTTTTGGCTTTCAGTTGCTCATCGCTCAACGACTCGAGCGGAACTTCCAAGGCATTGATGCGCAAAAGTGTTTTGCGATAGGTTTTGAGCAACCGGTCATTGCGGCTGCCAAAAATGAAAGTCAGAGGATTGAAGGCCATACAAGCAAAACGACCATGCCTTGCCGAATGGCAGGCCATGGACGCTGGTTCCTTTTTCGAAGCTGATCATTTTACCTGTGCGCAAGTCCATAATTCCCTATGTCCAGACCTGCCCCCTCCCCGCCCCAGCGCACCAGTGTGATAGACGCGATTGCCCAGTCCGACACCTTGTCAGGCATGCTCTCTTTGCACCAAACCTCGAACACCTATTTGCTCGGGCTCAAGGCATTGCTGCCAGCCGATTTGCACGCCCAGCTCAAAGCCGGGCCAATCGATGAGACGGGATGGTGCTTGTTGGTGACACACAATGCGGCCGCAGCCAAATTACGCCAATGGCTGCCCGACATTGGTGCCCATTTGCGCAGCAAAGGGCATCCTGTTCAACACATACGCATCAAAGTGATGTCGCGCTGAGCCGTCACTGGTTAGGCTGGTGCCTGCAACTTTTGTTGGCTTCAATGTACATGTGCAGACGGTCTTCGCTGGATTCGTATATTTCCCACAATAACTCGGCCAATTTTTGCGTGATGGTCATGAATTCGTAATCGCAATGGTGCTTCAATTGGTTGTCGTACCAAGTCTTTTCTTGCCAGCCGTTTTCACGAAGCAAAAACGCATAGTGGGTCATTTCATGACCCACGGCCCAATGCCACATGCCGTTGTTCCACGCCATCAAATTGCGTGGGTTGAGCCTGATGCGCATTTCAGTCTCAGGCGACAACTGGCTGGGGAATTCGAACATCAGGCGGACATTCTTCGGCAAGGATTCATCCACCACGATTGGCGGGACCGGCAGGTCCGCGGGCGCCTGGGTTTTGTCCTTGATGAACGACCACATGCGAGAGACCGTGTCGGGTTCCAGCATCCCAATGTGGGTGACTGTTTGGGCGAGCGAAACGGTGATCGAACCAAGCATGCTGGCCATCACCATCGCACACTGCAATAAACATCGTTGAAAGCGCATGGCAACACTCATGAACGGGATTGACGCATTGTTTCAACAAACCCTGTGACGGGTGGTGCAGCTGGCATTAACCCCATCATCTTCATGAGACGGGGACGAGTCCAAAGATCGCGACTGATGTTGACATGGCGCAAGAAAAAAGCCAGACCTTTTTGGAAGGTGCTGGCTTTTTAAATGGTGCCGATTATCGGATTCGAACTGATGACCTACCGCTTACAAGGCGGTTGCTCTACCAACTGAGCTAAATCGGCAATGAAACTATTCTACCTAAGGCGCTTGACCCCGTCATTTGATTCGCTTGAGTTGCGGACGAGGGGCGCTGACAGTGGGCGGCGTTGCATCAGCGCTTGGGGATTCGCTGGCATCTGGCTTTGAACCAGCGGTGTCGGTCGATGCAACCGGGGCAGGAAACGCCATGCCTTGGCCGTTTTCTCGGGCGTAAATGGCCATGACGCGGCCCATGGGCACCACAATGTCTCTGGCGACACCGCCAAATCGGGCTTTGAACTGAATGAACTCATTGCTCAGTTGCATGCCACTGGTGGCATCAAAACTGACATTCAACACAATTTCACCGTTGTTCACATACTCACGCGGCACTTGCACGCTGTCGTCCACAGACACGGTCACATAAGGCGTGAAACCATTGTCTGTGCACCATTCGTGCAGCGCACGAACCAAATAGGGCCGGGTCGATGTGGACGAAGTGTCAGCAACCATTGGGTTATTTGCGCATGACTTTTTCAGATGGCGTCAATGCCTCAATGTAAGCCGGCCTTGAAAAAATCCGTTCTGCATATTTGAGCAACGGTGCAGCATTTTTTGACAACTCGATGCCGTAGTGGTCCAGTCGCCATAACAAGGGCGCGATGGCCACGTCGAGCATGGAGAAATTGTCGCCCAACATGAACTTATTTTTCAAAAACACGGGGGCAAGTTGTGTCAAACGGTCGCGAATGTGTGAGCGCGCTTTCTCCAAGGCTTTTTCGTTGGATTTTTGGGCGCGTGATTCGAGCGAACTGACATGGGTGAACAATTCTTTTTCGAAGTTCAACAAAAACAAACGCACACGGGCGCGATCGACCGGGTCGCCCGGCATGAGTTGGGGGTGCGGGAAGCGTTCATCGATGTATTCGTTGATGATGTTGGACTCGTACAAAATCAAATCCCGCTCGACCAAGATGGGCACCTGGCCGTAAGGATTCATCACATTGATGTCCTCAGGTTTGTTGTAAAGGTCAACATCACGGATTTCAAAATCCATGCCTTTTTCAAACAGCACAAAACGGCAACGGTGGGAAAAAGGACAAACTGTCCCAGAGTACAAGACCATCATGAGCGTGGCTCCTGAAAACAAAAAGTGTAACGAGCCCAACCAGGCCCGTTGTAAAAACCCGCTATGGCGGGTTGAGAGGGTTCGCGGTCAGCGAATGTCTTTCCAGAACGCGGCATTCAAACGCCAAGCAATGAACATGAATATGAGTAGGAAAATCATGACCCACACACCCACTTTGACACGCATGCTTTGTGCGGGCTCGGACATCCATTGCATGTAATTGACCAAATCACCCACCGCTGCATCGTACTCTGCTGGGCTGAGTTTGCCGGCAGAGACTTGTTGCCAGCCTTTGAACACTTTCGCTTCGTGGCCGTGGGACATGACGGTGTCATACAGAGGTTTGCGCTCCCCCTGCAACTCCCACAACACGTGTGGCATGCCTACATTGGGAAACGCCAAATTGTTCCATCCAGTGGCTTTCTCTGGGTCTCTGTAGTAGGTGCGCAAGTAGGTGTAGATGTAGTCAGCACCTGTTCCGCCATGGCCTGAGCGTGAACGGGCAATGACTGTCAAATCAGGCGGTGTGCCACCAAACCAGTCTTTGGCTTGGCGCGGGTCCATGGCAATCTTCATGGTTTCACCCACCTTGTCGGTGGTGAAAAGCAGGTTGTCTTTGATTTGCTGTTCGGTCAAACCGATGTCTGTCAAACGGTTAAAGCGCATGTAAGCGGCTGCGTGACAGTTCAAGCAGTAATTCACAAACAACTTGGCGCCGTTTTGTAACGCACCCAGATCGTTGATTTTGTTGGGCGCTTTGTCCCAAGGAATCGTGTCCGTGGCAGCAAAAGCCGACCAACTGGTGAACATGCTGATCAGCAGGCTGAGAATGATTTTTTTCATGGTTGTTTGCTCCAGCCGACTTTCAATGTGCAACAAAATGGACGCGCGCAGGCACTGGCTTGGTTTCACCCAAACGACTCCACCATGGCATCAGCAGGAAGAAGCCGAAATAATACAAAGTGCCAATTTGTGAAACGCGCTCACCCATCAAAGAGGGAGGCTTGACGCCCAAATAACCCAGCACAAAGAAATTGAGCACAAACACCACATAAAGCCACACATGCCAATCGGGGCGATAGCGAATCGACTTGACAGCGCAATGGTCTAACCAAGGCAAGAAGAACAGGATGATGACCGATCCACCCATGACCACCACGCCCCAGAATTTGGCATCAATTGCCAACATCAAACCCACCAGCACCAGCGCGCCGCCAATGACCGCCGCTTTGAGTGTGCTGCTGATGGCTGCGCGTGTTGCGCCAAGGTAAGCCGCCGCGATCACGCACACAATGAGTGCGTACATCATTTCTGTGGTGATGGCACGCAACATGGAGTAATACGGGGTGAAATACCAAACTGGCGCGATGTGCAACGGTGTCTTCAACGGATCAGCAGGAATGAAATTGTTGTATTCCAAAAAGTATCCGCCGAACTCTGGGGCAAAGAAGATGATGGCCGAGAACACCAACAAGAAGCCTGTCACGCCCATGATGTCGTGAACCGTGTAGTAAGGATGGAAAGGAATGCCGTCCAAGGGCTTGCCGCTGGTGTCTTTGTGGGCTTTGATTTCAATGCCGTCAGGGTTGTTTGAGCCCACTTCATGCAGTGCAATGATGTGCGCCACGACCAGGCCCAGCAAAACCAGTGGCACAGCAATCACGTGGAAAGCGAAAAAGCGGTTCAAGGTGGCGTCGCCCACCACGTAGTCGCCGCGAATCAGCAATGCCAAATCAGGTCCGATGAATGGAATGGCAGAGAACAGGTTGACAATCACCTGGGCACCCCAATAAGACATTTGGCCCCAAGGCAGCAAATAGCCCATGAACGCTTCGCCCATCAAGGCCAAGAAAATGGCGCAACCAAACAACCAAACAAGTTCACGTGGCTTGCGGTATGAGCCGTAAATCAGGCCTCGGAACATGTGCATGTAAACCACCACAAAAAAGGCGGAGGCGCCGGTGGAATGCATGTAGCGAATCAGCCAACCCCATGGCACATCGCGCATGATGTACTCGACGGAAGCAAAAGCGGTGGCTGCATCAGGTTTGTAATGCATCACCAAGAAGATGCCCGTGACGATTTGAATGACCAGCACCAGCAAGGACAACACGCCAAAGAAATACAAGAAGTTGAAATTTTTGGGCGCGTAATACTCGCTCAAATGTTCTTTGTACAACTTGGACAAAGGAAAACGGTTGTCTACCCAGTTCAGTGCTTTTTCCGCCATGGGGGCGTTGGGGGAAATCTCTTTGAATTCAGCCATGGTGTTCGCCTTTAAGCCTTTTTGTCTTCGCCGATCAGCAAACGACTGTCTGACAGATACATGTGGGGAGGAACTTCGAGGTTGTCAGGGGCGGGTTTGTTCTTGTAAACGCGACCGGCCATGTCGAACGTGGAACCGTGGCAAGGGCAAAGAAAGCCGCCCTGCCAGTCGTCAGGCAACGAGGGCTGTGGGCCCATTTGGAATTTGTCGCTGGGCGAGCAGCCCAAGTGAGAGCAAATACCGACACCGACGAAAAATTCGGGCTTGATGGATCGCATTTGGTTGCGTGCATAAGCGGGCGTCAATTCGTCAGGGTTGCGCTGGGATTGCGGATCAGCCAATTGGGCTTCTACTTTTTTCAGGGCTTCCAGCTGCTCTGGTGTGCGACGGATGATCCAAACTGGCTTGCCACGCCATTCAACCGTGAGCTTTTCACCAGGCTTGATGCTGGAGATGTCCACCTCAACCGCTGCGCCGGCGGCCTTGGCGCGTTCGGACGGGCTGAATGTGCTGATAAAGGGAACAGCGACCGCTGCTCCCCCTGCCACACCGGCGCAACCAGAGGCGATGAGCCAAGTGCGTTTGCCTGTGTCTACTGTGGTTTCACTCATGCAAGACCTCTGAATTTCATTGCGATCATCGAAAACCCTCAATTCTAACCGAGCGGCTTAGGTAAAAACCAGAGGTCCTTTCAGATAGGGTTTTGTCACCAACGCCCCGCTCTTTAGGTTGTTAATCTTTAAGTATTCGCTTTATTCGCGGGTGGCTGATGGCATGACGCGCGGGCTGCTGCCACCGCAGCGAGCAAACTGGCTGGGTCTGCCAAGCCCTTGCCCGCGATGTCAAACGCCGTTCCATGGTCTGGGCTGGTCCGCACAAATGGCAAGCCCAGCGTTTGGTTCACCCCTTCAGCCAATCCCCCCAGCTTGACGGGAATGAGCCCTTGGTCGTGGTACATGGCCAGCACCACATCGGGCACATGCATGGCACCGGGTTGGCTGGCTTGCATGAACACGGTGTCCGGCGGAAACGGACCGCTGGCTTGGATGCCCATGGCTTTGGCAGCCGACACCGCAGGCGAAATTTCCCGCATTTCCTCTTGGCCGAACAACCCGTCCTCACCGGCATGCGGGTTCAGTCCAGCCACCCACACAACGGGGCGGTGCCCAAACAACTGCAACCCACTGCGGTCAATGACTTGCAAAGTTTGCAACACATGGGCAGTGGTGACAGCTTCAATGGCTTGGCGCAATGAGACATGGATGCTGACCAACACCACGCGCAACCCCGGGCGACTCAGCATCATGCGCACAGGCAAATCGGCCACCGCCACACCCACATGTTCAGCGGCCAAGGCTTGCAGCATTTCGGTGTGACCCGGGTATTCAACGCCCGCCAGCGATAAGGCTTTTTTGTGCAAAGGGGCTGTGACAACTGCACTGACCCGTCCTTGGAGTGCAGCACGTGCGGCAAAACGCACCGCATCCGCGGCCATTTTCCCGGCCGCAGCGCTGACTTCGCCCATGGCGATGTGGGCGTCTGGCGTGACTTGGCAGACCGGTACTTGTCCCGCCTGCAGGTGCAGCGCTTGGTTGATGTCTGACACCTCGACACATTCGACGCCCAGTGGCAACGCATTTGCCAACAGGCCCAACTGTTGGCGCATGACAGTGAGATTGCCCACCACACAACAGCCATGCATTTGCGCTGCGTGGTTGGCGAATGCTTTGAGGATGATTTCCGGCCCAATGCCCGCCGGGTCGCCCATGGTCAGGGCGATTGGCAAAGGTGGATCAGGCAAACCCATGGCGCGCAACAGCTCAAGCCGGGTTGTGAATGTCGATGAATTGGTGCGACAGCCCGAGGTGCCCGCACACATGTGCGGCAAACGCGGGTGCACCATAACGTTCGGTGGCGTGGTGACCGCAGGCAAAAAAGGCGACGCCGGTTTCTTGGGCCAAGTGCGCTTGCGGCTCGGAAATTTCACCGGTGACAAACGCGTCCGCCCCGGCAGCAATCGCGCTTTCAAACCATGACTGAGCCCCACCCGTGCACCAAGCGATGCATCGGATGGTGCGCTCGGGGTCCGGCACCACGGCAACCGGCGTCGTGCCAAGTTGGGATTGCAATGCACGGGTCAAGCTGGTTGCATCAGTTTCACCTTGTGCAGGGTGACCGAGCATGCCCAGACTTTGGTCACCGAACGTGCCTGTGGTTTGCCAGCCCATGTGTGCGCCCAACTGGGCGTTGTTGCCCCATTGCGGATGCGCATCCAAAGGCAAGTGGTAGGCCAACAGATTGATGTCATGCGCCAACAGCAAAGCCAAGCGCTGCTTGAGCCAGCCGGTCACGCTGCCATCATGGCCGCGCCAAAACAAACCATGGTGGACCAACAAGGTATCGGCACCTTGTTCAATGGCGGCTTGGATGAATGCACGACTGGCGGTGACGCCAGAGACGACGTTTCTTACTTCTGCGCGACCTTCTACCTGCAAGCCATTGGGCCCGTAGTCTTTGAACAACTGCGGCTGCAACAGTTGGTTGCAATAAGCCAAAAGGTCGTTGCGTTGCACCATGTCAACGGGGCGCTGATTTCGCGCGAGGGCGTTGCGCCGGAGTGACCGCGAATTCCATTTCTTCGTTCTTGCGCAAAAACTTCAAGCGCGCGGGCCGACCCGGTTTCAGCGCCGACACTTTTGCCAACAATTCAGGCACGGTTTGCACCGGCTGGCCCTCCACAGCCAACAACACATCGCCCGGCTGAACACCGGCACGGGCAGCTGGCCCAGACTGCAACACCCCAGTGATGATGACGCCTTGGGTGCGTTGGATATTGAAGGTTTTGGCGAGGTCGGCAGTGAGTTCGGTGGGCTCGACCCCGATCCAGCCACGCACCACTTGGCCGTCTTTGACGATGCCCTCTAGCACTTGGCGCGCGGTACTGACAGGAATGGCGAAACCGATACCCATGCTGCCACCTGAGCGGGAATAAATGGCCGTGTTGATGCCCAATAAATTGCCCTGAACATCGACCAGTGCGCCGCCCGAATTGCCCGGGTTGATGGCGGCATCGGTTTGGATGAAATTTTCAAACGTGTTGATGCCCAGTTGGCTGCGACCAAGCGCTGACACGATGCCACTGGTCACGGTTTGACCCACACCAAACGGATTGCCGATGGCCAACACGATGTCGCCGACTTGCAGTTGGTCTGAATTGCTCAACACCATCACGGGCAATTGATCCAGTTTGATTTTGAGCACCGCCAAATCGGTGTCGGGATCGGTACCCACCAGCCGCGCTTGGGTGCGTCTGCCATCGTTCAGCACCACGGTGATTTCATCTGCCCGCTCAACCACATGGTTGTTGGTCAGTATGTAGCCGTCGGCGCTGACTATGACGCCGCTGCCCAAACCCATGTTCGGTGAATCTTCGTCTTGGTCACCGAAGAAATACTTGAACCACGGGTCGCGCATGCGGTCAGCTTGGTTGGTTTGCCGAGAAGCGGTATTGATGCTGACCACCGAGGGTGACGCGCGTTTGGCGGCCATGCTCAAACTGCCGGTGCTGGCAGCTTGTTGGCTCAATGTGGGTGCTTGCAGCACCTGAACATCTGGTCCCCACAAACGGGGACGTTGCAACCACTCGGGTTTCAGGGTGATCAGCACAAACCAAATCGCCACCAACACGGTGACGGATTGGGCAAATAACAACCAAAGTCGGCGCATGGTCAGGGGCTCTCGCCGGTCACTTCTTCCGACGGCGCTTTGGTGTGCTTTATGAAAATTTGAGCAGCCCAAATGCCAATCTCGTACAGAATGACCATGGGAATGGCCAAGGCCAACTGCGAAACGACATCCGGCGGCGTGACGATGGCCGCGATGATGAATGCCAAGACGATGAAATACGAGCGAAAAGCTTTGAGTTTTTCGATCGTGACCACACCCAGGCGCGCCAGCACAATCACCACAATCGGGACCTCAAACGCCAGTCCAAAGGCGATGAACATGGTCAACACAAAACTCAAATAAGCTTCGATGTCAGGCGCGGCTGTGATGCTTTTCGGCGCGAAACTCTGTATGAATTGAAACACCTGACCAAAAACAAAGTAATAACAAAATGCCACGCCAATGAAGAACAACAAGGTGCTCGACATGACCAAGGGCAACACCAAGCGCTTTTCATGGGCGTACAAGCCCGGTGCCACAAATGCCCAGACTTGGTAAAGCACCACCGGCAAAGCCAACAAAAAACCCGCCATCAACAGGATTTTGAGTGGCACCAAAAACGGCGAGATGACCGACGTGGCAATCAAGGTCGCGCCTTGGGGCAATTGCGCGACCAAAGGCGCTGCCAAAAAGTCATACAACTGGGCCGGGCCGGGGAAGACACTGAGCACGGCGCACACCAGCGCCACGGCAATGAATGACTTGACCAAACGGTCGCGCAACTCTTTCAGGTGTTGAACAAACGGTTGTTCAGAGCCGGCGAGTGGGTCGTTTTCCTGGGAACCTGTATCAGACATTCAGCATCAAACTTTGTTCGAACCCAAGCCAGTCGGCCGAAACCGCGCCACCCGCGCCGCACCAGACATCGCCTTGGTGCGCACACCTTGCCTTGCTTTGTACCAATGCGGCATGGCCGAGCGCTTGAGACGCCAATTTTTGCCCGGGTGTTTGTATTCAGGTTGTGGCGGTTGCCACAACGTGGCGAATTGGTTGTTCTCGGTCGATGTGCCGTCCTGGCCCAAATTGGCAATGCCTTGGTTCAATTGCGTCGTGGCGTTGAGCACACTCGACTGCACATCGGTCATCGCGGTGTCCATGGATTCCTTCATTTTTTTCAGGTCTTCCAGTTCCATGGATCGGTTGACTTCTGCTTTGACGTCAGAGATGTAACGCTGTGCTTTGCCAAGCATGGTGCCAATCGTGCGGGCAACGCGTGGCATTTTCTCCGGGCCGATGACCACCAGCGCGACCGCGCCGATGACCGCCAACTTGGAGACATCTAAATCAAACATGCTTAAGACTTGTTCTTGGCTTCAACATCAATGGTGGACTTTTCCGCATGTGCGGGCGCCGTGGCAGACACTTGCTGCGCAGGGGCCGCGGGTTTTTCTTCCGGTGCCGCAGAGCCATCACGCATGCCATCCTTGAAGCCTTTGACTGCTCCACCCAGGTCGCCGCCCAGCCCTTTTAATTTTTTGGTTCCAAACACCAGCACCACGATCAATAAAACAATTAACCAATGCCAAACGGAAAACGTCCCCATAGATTGCTCCTCAATGAACTGAAGGAATTCTAGTCTTACCCACGTAACCATGGGCGAGGGCCGCCCATGACGTGCCAATGCAAGTGGTGAACCTCTTGTCCGCCCTCGGCCCCGGTGTTGGTCAGCAGCCTAAAACCACCTTCAGGGTAGGGGTTGACGCCCTCTTGCAAGGCCAGCTGTGGCACCTTGACCAACATGCGCCCAAGCAGGGCTGCGTGCGCTTCGGTAACCTGTGCCATCGATGGAATGTGTGATTTGGGGATCAGCAAAAAATGGACAGGTGCCCATGGGTTGATGTCATGAAACGCGAACATGTCATCGTCTTCATAGACTTTGCGTGACGGGATCTTGCCTTGGATGATCTTGCAGAAAATGCAATTCGGGTCTTGTGCATCAGCCATCAGTCTTCTCCTACCTCGCGCAACAAAGCCTTGCGCAATGCTTTTTCCTCCAAACCGCCCAAGCCTTCGCGACGCGCCAATTCGTTGATGACGTCAGCCGGGCTCAGACCGTAATGCGCCAGCGCCACCATGCAGTGAAACCACAAATCGGCCATTTCATTGACCAGGTGCTGCGGGTCTGCGCCGTGGTTCGCATCCTTGGCGGCCATCACGGTTTCGGTGGCCTCTTCGCCAATTTTCTTCAAAAAGGCGTCTGGGCCTTTGTGCAACAGACGCGCCACATAACTGGTGTCGGGGTTACCGCCGTTGGCCAATTTGCGGGATTCAATGACTGCGGCCAAGCGCAGCAGGCTGTCGGTTGGGTTCATGGTGTGGTCTTGTAAATGAGGGCGGGGTCTTGCAACACAGGCTCGACGCTGAGCCACTGACCGCCGTCAGGGCCAGCTTGCCAGCGATGGAAAAAACAACTGTGCCGGCCGGTGTGGCAGGCAATGCCTGGGTCATGGCCGGTTTGCGTGACGCTGAGCAATATGACATCGTTGTCGCAATCGAGCCGGATGTCGTGCACCAGTTGCACATGGCCGGACTCCTCGCCTTTGAACCACAGTTTGTTGCGAGAACGACTGAAATACACGGCGCGACCAAGTTCGGCGGTTTTTTGCAGGGCTTCGCGGTTCATCCAAGCGAACATCAGCACGTCTTTGCTGCCCTGCTCTTGGGCGATGACCGGCACCAAGCCCTGCGCGTCCCATTTGATCTGATCAAGCCAATTCATAGGG